>Ga0209186_1000279_pt1 | contig 42438 bp, 36 predicted proteins | sample SidtaG_FD_187426 | JGI IMG/M metagenome (GOLD analysis project Ga0209186, IMG submission 187426) | Marine algal microbial communities from Sidmouth, United Kingdom - Sidmouth_Male2 metaG (SPAdes) (version 2) | ecosystem: Host-associated > Algae > Red algae > Unclassified | place: Sidmouth...
ATTTAGTATCTACATCAGAATTTACTCTAAGATAAATTATCAAGACGACAAATATATTAAGCCTCAAATACAATATTGAGGCTTTTTTGTGCAACAAATTTTTTAATTAGCCATGTATAGCTTCACTAGTTCCTAAATTACTTATAATTTCACTCTCATATTCAAGAAGTTGCTGCCATTTGGTATTCACTTCTTTTTTTTCGCCATATTGTCTCGCAAAACCTAAAAACATGGTATAATGGTTAGCTTCACTAACCATGAGGTTTCTGTAAAATTCAGCCAATTCTTTATCTTCTAATTCTTCTGAAAGTAATCTGAAGCGCTCGCAACTCCTAGCTTCTATTAACGCAGCGTATAATAAACGATGTATTAATTGTGTGGTTCTGCTGCCGCCTTTTGGGAAAAATTTTAAGAGTTCAATAACATAATCATCGCGTCTGTCCCTGCCTAACGTCCAGCCACGAGCTATAATTTTATCATGTACCATTTTAAAATGACTAATTTCCTCTTTAACCAATGCTACCATTTCTTGAACAAGTTCTGTGTATTCAGGAAAACTAACAATTAGCGAAATAGCGGTGCTTGTTGCCTTTTGTTCGCAAAATGCATGATCTGTAAGGATTTCTTCTACGTTTTTCTCTACAATGTTTACCCAGCGTGGGTCTGTTGGTAATTTTAATCCTAACATAGTTATATAATATTAGCAGAACGGTTATTTTTTTTAATTTGACTATAAATATTTAAAAAATTAACCTGACTGTTGTTTCTTGACTCTACAACCAATAGTGTCTAAAATATTTTAAACATCTAAATCAAAAGTTTGCCTTAAAAGGTCAATATTAGGGTTTTTCTCTTTTAATTTTTCAAATTTATCTTGTGCCGTATAAGCATATTTCTTTTCCATAACCTCGTTTACTGTTATGGACAAACTTATGTCATAATTACTTAAAGTCTTTCTGATGTAAGATAGCAAGTCGTATTGTTGGCGTTCCAATTCCGTTTTATTAGTGGCGTTTGGGAACTCTAAATGAACTATATTACCATTTATTTTCGGTTTATCTATACCTAAAATGGATGCCAGGTTATGCTTACCTTCTTGTCTTAGTTTTTCAATAAATGTATTCCATGCAATAAAAAAATCTTTATCCAAAAAAGGCTCCGATGGTAAGTTCTCCTCATCTACCACCACATCCATTTGTTTAATTAGATGTTCTTTTTTTGCTCTAATGCTAGATAATGAAAGTCCAGATGCACGTTTAGAGTCTTGTTTTAAAACAATTTTTGGTGGCTCTTTAACTTGAAGCTGTTTTACAACTTCAGGAATTTTCTCTATTGGTTCAGAGTTTTCTTTTTTCGCTTCCACGGAAGTGGTAATGTTTTCAGTTTTACTAGGAACTTTTACAGGAATAGGTGTTATGCCCTTTTTTCTGAAGTAAGAAGCTGGAATTATGTAATGTTTGCTATTTTTTTTTTCTCCATCATGAGTGATAGAGGCAAGCTGCATTAAAGTTAATTCAACAAGTAAGCGTTGATTTTTACTTGTTTTGTATTTCAGGTCGCAATCGTTAGCGAGATTAATACCTTGCATGAGAAACTCTTGGGAAGCTTTTTTTGATTGTTCTAAGTATTTGGCTTGAGTTTGTTCTCCAACTTCGAGCAACTCAATAGTTTCAGGCGTTTTACTAACTAGTAAATCTCTAAAGTGAGATGCTAAACCAGCAATAAAATGATGCCCGTCGAAACCTTTTGAAAGCGTATTATTAAATTGAAGTAGTAATTCAGGAATTTTATTTTCTAAAATAAGATCAGTACTTGTAAAATAGGTTTCGTAATCAAGTACATTTAAATTTTCGGTAACAGCTTGTCTGGTTAAGTTTTTTCCAGAAAAACTAACTACACGATCAAAAATAGAAAGCGCATCTCGCATGGCGCCATCTGCTTTTTGTGCGATAATATGTAACGCATCATCTTCCGCAATTATGCCTTGTTCGTCTGCAATATATTTTAAATAGTCCTTGGCATCTTTTACAGTTATACGTTTAAAATCAAAAATTTGACAACGTGATAAGATGGTTGGAATAATTTTATGTTTCTCTGTTGTTGCTAAAATGAAAATACAGTGTTTTGGTGGCTCTTCTAAGGTTTTAAGAAACGCATTAAAAGCCGCTTGAGAAAGCATGTGCACCTCATCAATAATATACACTTTGTATTTTCCTACTTGTGGCGGAATCCGAACTTGGTCGGTTAAACTTCTAATATCATCAACCGAGTTGTTTGAAGCGGCATCGAGTTCAAAAATGTTGAATGCAAAATCTTCATCGCCGGTTTCCGCACCATCACTATTAATCATTTTTGCCAAAATACGGGCGCATGTTGTTTTACCAACACCACGAGGTCCTGTAAATAAAAGGGCTTGTGCTAAGTGATTGTTTTTAATGGCATTCAATAAGGTATTTGTAATAGCCTGCTGGCCCACAACATCTTTAAACGTTTGGGGTCTGTATTTTCTAGCCGATACTACAAAGTGTTCCACTTTTTCTGATTATTGTGTGAATAACAAAGTTAAAGATTCCATTTGAAATTTATAATTTTGAACTTAAAATTTAATAGGAGTTATTAACAAAAACAAACCTTTTAAAATGAAGTGAACCTTGCTGTTAAAAACTAAACAGGTTAACTATACCTGCGCAAGGGATTAAACGGCATGTTTGAGCTCCCCGACTTTTTAGGAGGGAGCGAGTAGTGAAAGCCCGACCTTTTTAGGTTGCGCAAAAACTAGACCCTGATAAAAGACCAAAGTTTTATTGCGTTTAATTATACTGTTTAATGAGATTGCGACTGTAAACTAAAATAAATATGACACTATGTCATAAAATTTCAGTTGGCATAATGATTGACTTATACAACTTGAAATTAAAAATGAACACAATGTTTTCGTGAAGGCGGAAATCTATAAACAAATAAAATATATATTATGAGTAAAATTATTGGAATCGATTTAGGAACAACCAACTCTTGCGTTTCTGTAATGGAAGGTAACGAGCCAGTAGTTATTCCTAATGCGGAAGGAAAAAGAACAACCCCATCGGTAATCGCTTTTGTAGAAGGTGGTGAGATTAAGGTTGGTGATCCAGCAAAAAGACAAGCGGTAACAAACCCAACAAAAACGGTTTATTCTATTAAACGTTTTATGGGAAACAAATATTCTGAATCTAAAAAAGAAGCAGAACGTGTACCTTATAAAGTAGTAAAAGGAGATAATGATACACCTCGTGTAGATATTGATGGCCGTTTATATACGCCTCAGGAATTATCTGCTATGATTCTTCAAAAAATGAAGAAAACGGCTGAGGATTATTTAGGAACTTCAGTTAGTGAAGCGGTAATTACCGTGCCTGCTTATTTTAATGATTCGCAACGTCAAGCGACTAAAGAAGCTGGTGAGATTGCCGGTTTAAAAGTAAGACGAATTATAAACGAACCTACTGCGGCTGCTTTAGCTTACGGTATGGATAAAAAAGGTGTTGACCAAAAAATAGTAGTATTTGATTTTGGTGGAGGAACGCATGATGTATCTATCCTTGAATTAGGTGATGGTGTATTTGAAGTACTTTCTACAGATGGTGATACGCATTTAGGTGGTGATGATGTTGATGAGAAAATCATTAACTGGTTAGCAGATGAGTTTCAAGCTGATGAGAACATGGACTTGCGTAAAGACCCAATGTCTCTTCAACGTTTAAAGGAAGCTGCTGAAAAAGCGAAAATTGAATTATCATCTTCTGCGCAAACAGAAATTAACTTACCGTATATTACAGCTACTGCAAGTGGACCAAAGCACTTAGTGCGTACATTAACACGTTCGGCTTTCGAGAAATTGATTGACGATTTAGTAAAACGTACTATTGAGCCTTGTCAAACTGCATTAAAAGCTGCTGGATTGTCAAAATCTGATATTGACGAAGTTATCTTAGTTGGTGGTTCTACACGTATCCCTGCGGTACAGGCTGCTGTTGAAAAATTCTTTGGGAAAACACCAAGTAAAGGAGTGAATCCTGATGAAGTTGTTTCTTTAGGTGCTGGTATTCAAGGTGGTGTATTGACTGGAGATGTTAAAGATGTATTACTTCTTGATGTTACACCTTTATCTCTTGGTATTGAAACTATGGGTAATGTGTTTACGAAGCTTATTGAAGCGAATACAACAATTCCTACTAAGAAATCTCAAGTATTCTCTACAGCCGCAGATAATCAGCCATCAGTAGAAATTCACGTATTACAAGGTGAACGCGCTATGGCTGCGGATAATAAAACGATTGGTCGTTTCCATTTAAGTGATATTCCGCCAGCAAGACGTGGTACACCACAAATTGAAGTCACGTTTGATATTGATGCCAATGGTATCATTAAAGTTTCTGCGGAAGATAAAGCGACTGGTAAGAAACAAGATATTAGAATTGAAGCGTCTTCTGGTTTATCTGAAGAGGAAATCGAGAAAATGAAAGCGGATGCTGAAGCTAATGCTGAAGCGGATAAAGCTGCAGCTGAAAATGCTCAAAAATTAAATGAAGCTGATTCTATGATTTTCCAGACGGAAAAGCAATTGGAGGAGTTTGGTGATAAACTATCGGAAGATAAAAAGCAACCTATTGTTGAAGCTTTAGAAGAGTTAAAGAAAGCTTATGAAACAAAAGATATAGCGGTTATTACTCCAGCTTTGGATAAAATAAATGAGGCTTGGAAAGTAGCTTCTGAAGAAATGTACAAAGCGCAAGCTGATGCTCAAGGTGGCGCTCCAGGACCAGATGCTGGCGCAGGAGAGCAACCACAAGGTGAAAGTAGCGATGTGGAAGATGTGGACTTTGAAGAGGTAAAATAAGAAGAGTATCAATTTTGATTTTTATTAAGGTTAGTACATCGCTTATTCCGGACTAGCTTTGGAATCTTTAAATGCTAGAAGTAGAAAACGCAACCAGAAATGGTTGCGTTTTTTTGTTTTAAACTGTTACTTTTGTCTGAAATACTAAGCATGTTTTTTTCATCTAAAATCATATCTAATTATAAACCAAAACGATTAGCAGTAAAGCTTAACTCAAAAGGCGAACAATTTGTTGTTCAAGGTCATCCTTGGGTGTTTTCAGATAATATCATAAAAATAAATACCGATGCAAGATCAGGAGATTTAGCTATCATTTTCAGTAAAAACAAAAACCGTGTTGTTGGTTTAGGTTTGTATGATGGTAATTCACCAATTCGAATTAAAATGCTTCATAGTAGCCATGAGAAAGCGGAAATTAATGCCGCATTTTTTCAAAGTAAAATCGAAGTCGCTTATGAAAAAAGACAGTCTTTATTCGAAACAAATACGAATAGTTACCGCCTATTATTTGGCGAAAACGATGGGTTTCCGGGGTTAATAGCCGATGTTTATGCTTCGGTTTTAGTAGTTAAAATTTATTCTGAAATCTGGTTGCCTTATTTAGAATCTATTATTTCAAGTTTACAGCAAATATCGGAAGCAAAAACAGTTGTAATTCGATTAAGCAGAAGTTTAGAAAAATCAAAACTGCATCAGCTTAAAAATGGAGAAGTCGTTTTTGGTACTCTAGAAAATGAGGTGGTTGAATTTGTTGAGCATGGCGTTAACTTTTCAGCAAACGTTATTAAAGGACATAAAACAGGTTATTTTTTGGACCATCGTGCCAACAGAAAACAAGTTGGCGAGTGGAGTAAAGGGAAAACGGTATTGGATGTTTTTAGTTATGCAGGTGGGTTCTCTGTTCATGCTTTAGCAAATGGCGCTAAAGAAGTTACTAGTTTAGATATTAGCAAGCAAGCTTTAGAAATAGCTCTTGAAAACGGAAAATTAAATGATTATTCAGGAATACATAGAATAATTGCTGGTGACGCTTTTTCGGAATTAAAAAACCTCATTAAGAATAAAGTAACGTTTGATGTGGTTGTTATTGATCCTCCAAGTTTTGCAAAACAAGCTTCAGAAATAGATTTAGCTAAAAAAAAATATGCACAATTAGCAGATTTAGGCGCAAAACTAACCGCTAAAAATGGTTTGTTGGTATTGGCTTCTTGTTCTTCTAGAGTACTTTCTCAAGTATTTTTTGATATTAATAATTATGTACTTGCATCAAGTCATAGAAACTATAAAGTAATTTTAAAAACTGGTCATGATATAGATCATCCTATCGCGTTTCCTGAAGGCGCTTATTTGAAATGTGGGTATTATAGGTTTTTTAATTAGATAGATGGTATTGTATTTACTATGCATGCATAATATTTATTATATTTGCTGAAATTAATTTGCAATCATGGAAACTAAACTCACTAAGCTTTTAAATATAAGATACCCAATTATTCAAGCACCTATGTTTTTGGTGTCTAATGTAGCCATGGTTAAAGAAGCGATGGAAGGTGGTATTGCAGGTTGTATTCCGGCTTTAAACTATAGAACCCTAGATGAATTACGCATCGCTTTAAGAGAACTAAAAGCAGCAAAACCTAAAGGTGGTTCGTTTGGTTTTAATCTTATTGTAAATAAATCGAATGTAAAGTATAAAGGGCAGCTAGAAGTGATTTGTGAGGAAGGTTGCGATTTTATAATTACCTCTTTAGGGAGTCCAGAAGAAACTATTAACCAAGCTCATAAAGTAGGCATTAAAGTATTTTGTGATGTAACCGATTTACTTTTTGCAAAAAAAGTAGAAGGTTTAAAAGCCGATGCTATTATTGCAGTAAATAATGAAGCTGGTGGACATAGAGGTAACCTTTCTCCAGAAGATTTAATTAAGGAATTAAGTTTAAAATGTAACATTCCTATTATTTCTGCCGGTGGTGTAGGCTGTAAAGCAGATATAGATAAAATGTTGAGTTATGGATCAGAAGGTGTTTCTGTTGGTAGCCCATTTATCGCGTCTGTTGAAGCTGGAGTAACCGATGATTATAAACAAGCCTGTATAGATTATGGTGCTGAAGATATTATCATGACCGAACGTATTTCTGGAACACCATGTACCGTAATAAATACACCTTATGTTCAAAAAATTGGTACAAAACAAACGTGGTTAGAATCAGTTTTAAATAAAAATAAAAAACTTAAAAAATGGGTTAAAATGGTTCGTTTTTCGATTGGTATGAATGCGACGAAAAATGCAGCTACAAAAGCGACTTATAAAACGGTTTGGGTTGCAGGACCAAGTATTGAGCATACCAATAAAATCCTACCAACAAAAGAAATAGTGAATCGTTTGATAAGTTAGCTAAGTATAAATTTAAGATTATGAAAATTGAAAACGAATCTTAAATACGAGAATTATATGATGCATACATTTTTATGCCCTATATGGGTAGTAAAAGTGAAAAGATTTATTTAGTATCTAATTAATAACCAGTCTAATATAAAATTATTTCTGATTACGGATAAAAAGCGTCTGTTTCTTTTTTTTTCTATTATTCTACAATTAATATGGTATAATTTTATATATATTTGGCTTGTAACATAGCATATTGCTATATTATTTAAACTAAATAACTATATTAAACTAAAACTTTTATGAAAAAATTAAATTTATTGTTATCGTTAGTATTAACATGTTTGTTTTTTATTTCATGCTCAAATGAAGACACTGAAAACATTTCAGAACAACCTACTTCCAAAAATATTGTGGAAAAAATATTTAGGGGTTCTCCTATTCTTGTAGAGAAACTCGAAAGTGGATATTATGCTTGGGGTGATATCATTTTAGATGAATCTCACTTTGGAGAAGACGTTGACATTTCTTCTAAACCTAATGCTGGTAAAAAATCTAAACTAGGTTTTTCGCCTGGCGCTAGGAAATGGACAGATAATACCATTAATTATGTTATTGCTGGCGGATTTAGTCAAAGTGTTTTAAATGAAATCCAATTAGCATTTAATGAATGGACCGCATCCACAAATATCAGATTTAGAAGACGTACTAATGAAGCTAATTACATTACTATAAGTTCAAATGGTAGTGACTGTAATTGTGGAGTTGCTCTTCTAGGTATGAACGGAAGTAGAGGTTTTGTTCAATTAGGACTAAGAGCAACCAGAAGTGTTATTACACATGAATTTGGGCATACATTAGGATTTATCCATGAACAAAACCGAAGTGACAGGGATCAGTTTGTTAATATTTTTCCACAAAATATTCAATCTGATGCATTAAGTCAATTTAATAGAGTTGATAATTCTGTAAATCCAGGTGCTTATGATTTCAGTTCAATTATGAGTTATAGTAGTTATACATTTAGTACTGGTGGTCCAGTAATGTTAACAAAGAGCGGAAATACTATTCCTTACAATAGTGTGTTATCCGCTGGTGATATATCTGGAACAAACCAACTTTACCCTGGACGTAATGATGATGGTGGTGATGATGATGACGATAATGGAAACAGTTGTAGTGGAGTAGCCGAATGGACTAATAGAAGTTATAACGTCGGGGAGCGTGTAACTTACCAAGGTTACTTATTTGAAAGAGATTTTTCTGGTTGGATTCAATTAGGGCAATGTGGAGTAACTACTCCTGTTAGTAAATGTTCTGGTGTAAATGAATGGGATGGATCAATTCAATACAACTTAGGAGATAAAATAACATATCAAGGGTCGTTATACGAATACATTGGTAATAACACATGGACCAGTCTTGGAAGCTGTAACTAATCTATAATATTTAAAAATTTTGATAAAAAATCCTCTTGATAATTTCGAGAGGATTTTTTTTTATTAATTATTGTGTCTCGTCCAAACATATTGATACAAAAAGTACGATTCATACAAAAATGCAGTTGCAGAAGGAATAGACGGAATACTCAAACAAGAATTTGACATGGTAAAAATAGTCAAGTCGTTAGAAATAAAGACAAGGCTGGTAGAAGAAGCAGTTGCTATATACAATAATATAAGACCACATTTTTTTAAGTACATGCTAACATTACAACAGATGCATGAAAAGAATAAAATTTAAATGAAACAGTATAAATCAAAAAATCTCAAAAAAGCTAGCTTCATTGAGATTTAAATAACAACCTTTTTTATGTCCGTAAACACTAATAATTTATAACTTTTCAATATGTTAAAAAAAGAAAGGGCATGAATATATTCAGTTTTACAGCGGAATTTGACAGTGAAGCATCTTGTCGTAATCACTTTAAAGAAGAACGAGATAAAATAGGTGTGATTTGTAAAAGGTGCTTATGCAAAGAGCACTTTTGGATAAAAAGTCAATGGAGCCATGAATGTAAACAATATAGCAGTCGAACCTCTCTTCGAAGTGGAACGATTATGCAAAGTTCTAACTTGCCCTTTTTGATTTGATATAAGACCATGTTTTTGCTAACAGCAATAAAGCAAGGTTTTTACACTAAAGAAATTCAACTTCAATTAGGCTTAAAGCGTTATGAGTCAGTTTGGGCAATGGTTCAAAAATTGCATAATGCAATGGGTAAAATAGAAGATAAATATACTTTAGAAGGCATTATAGAAATGGACAAAGATTATTTTACTATATAAGTCTCAGAGCAAGCGGATAGAACACAGAAAGCAGGACGAGGTAGTAAAACTAAATCTAATATCAATGTTTATGGTAGAAAGCAGTATTCTTGAAGACCTAAATACCGGAAAAGTAGCAAGACAATGTCGTTATTTTAAAGCCAAAGTAATAGAAAATTATCAAGCGTATGCAACAGATGTAACCATTGAGAACGCAATTGAAACAGAGCAAGCAATTGTTTCTACAGATAAAAGCACATCGTATATTAGCATTGCTGACTATGTAGAGATACATATGAGCGAGAAATCAAGTGAAACCACGACTGAGGAAACCCTAGAATGTATACATGTTGAAATTAGTAATGCAAAACGAAATTTTGTAGGTAACTACCATAAAATAAAGAAAAGATATTTGTAATTATATTTAAATGAGTTTGTTTACAAACTTAATTGTAGATATTTTAAGGAACGAATCTTTTGAAAAGCTAGTTATTTTTAATATAACAGGATTATAGATAATTACGGATATATTTTATTAAATTTTAGTTTATAAAAAAAGGTTATTATTGTTTTTATACAATACCATTATTAGATATTTATTTTTGCTAACTAAAAATAATAAGATTATGAAAATTGAAAACGAAGCTCAACTTCGAGAATTATATGGTTACCCATCTTTAAGGGCTAAAGATAAAGTGTTAAATCATTTGGAAAAACACACACTAAATTTTATTAAGGCATCACCTTTTCTAGTTATGTCTACATTGAATAGTAACGGTAAAATGGATGCTTCTCCAAGAGGCGGTATTCCTGGTTTTGTTAAAGTAATCGATGATACCACATTTGTTATTCCCGATGCAAAAGGTAATAATGTAGTCGATAGTATTAGTAATATTATCGAGACCAATACTGTCGGTTTATTGTTTTTAATTCCTGGGTTAGATGAAACATTGCGTATTAATGGAATTGCTCATATATCTACAGCGACTAGCTATATGGAACTGTTTACTGAAGAAAATAATCCTATAAAAACATGCATTGTTGTTTCAGTTGAAGAGGTTTTCCTTCATTGTGCTAAAGCTTTTATGCGTTCTAAATTATGGGATTCCACTGCACAAATTGATAAAGATTCCTTTCCGTCGATGGGGCAAATACTAAAAGACCAACTAGGTTTAAAAGCGATACCAGAACCTAGAGATGCTATGGTAAAACGCTATAGGGAAGATTTATAATTTAATCGCATAGTATAGCACTGAATATTCTATTTTTTTAAATAATATATTTAGAATTAGTATTAAAATTTTACCTAACGCGTTTGCCTCATAATTGATATGTATTAGTTGTTAACCATGCTTGCTTAAATTTTTTTTTTACGTGTTTGAAGTAGAAAACCCCTTAAATTGAATCTAAATTTACTTATGATTATCTATGTATTTCGTATTTTTACATTTACAATTAAAAAACACAATATTCTATGCAATTATCTAAAAAAGATGTTTTAGAGAAGGCTAATAAAGCTTGTAAAAACACCTTAATGGAAACCCTAAATATTGAAATTGTAGATTATGGTGATGACTTTTTAGTTGCTAGAATGCCAGTGGATTGCAGAGTATATCAACCTGATGGCGTATTACATGGGGGTGCTACAGCTGCATTAGCAGAGAGTGTAGGTAGTTTTGCATCTCATATATTTATGGATACTGAAAATTTTTTTATTCGCGGATTAGAAATTACAGCTAACCATTTAAGGAGTGTTAAAAAAGGCTTTGTATATGCCAAGGCAACGTTTTTGCATAGAGGTAGAACTACTCAATTATTAGATATTCGCATAACTGACGAAGCTGATAACTTGATATCAATCTGTAAGTTGTCAACCATTTCTTTACCTAAAAAATAAGTATGACTTCAAACGATTTTTTTAAGTGTATTGAAGCGCATTTTATTAACCATTTACCTTTTGTAGTTTACAGAAAACCTAATCGAGAGCAAGTTAGCGCAAGACTTCAAAAAAATAGTGATTTAAATTTCACAAAAGATTTTACCGAAAATGGGTTTGTATTTTCTCCTTTTGATACTGCTGAAAAAACAATTTTAATTCCTAATGATGTTTCAGATATAATATCAACATCCTATATTGCATCGCATATTCCGCCGCCCTTAGTTATAAACTCTATTGATAAAGATCAATGGGGGAAAAAATCAGATTCAAAAGAACTCCATATCAATCTTATAAAAAAGGGTATAGAATGCATTAATAATTCAGGCTTAAAAAAAGTAGTTCTATCTAGAAAAGAAACCGTAAATCTTTCAGAATCAAATCCTCTTTCAATTTTTAAAAATCTTTTAAACCATTATAAATCGGCATTTGTTTATTGTTGGTATCATCCAAAAGTAGGGCTTTGGTTGGGTGCAACGCCAGAAACATTAATTAAAATTGAAGGTCATCGGTTTTCGATTATGGCACTGGCTGGTACTCAAGATTATAAAGGTAGTTTAGATGTGGTTTGGAAAGATAAAGAACAACAAGAACAGCAATTTGTAACTGATTTTATAATTGACAATTTAAAGCCTTTGGTGGAAAGCTTTAAAGTTTCTGAACTTGAAACTGTAAAAGCTGGTAATTTAATACACCTAAAAACCATGATTTCTGCACATTTAAAACCAGAAATGTCATTAAAATATATTATTGAAGCGTTACATCCTACACCAGCAGTTTGTGGATTGCCAAAAAAAGCTGCAAAACAATTCGTTGAAAAAAATGAAAATTATAATCGTGAATTCTACACAGGTTTTTTGGGCGAGCTAAACTGCGAAACTACTATTGCACCGCGTTCTGGAAAACGTAATATTGAAAACCGAGCTTATGCAGCAATCCGAAAGAGTACTCAATTGTATGTGAATTTAAGATGTATGCAGCTTAGGAAGCAAAAAGCACTTATTTATGTAGGAGGTGGTATTACCGAAAGCTCGAATCCAGAAAGTGAATGGCAGGAAACGGTATCAAAATCTTTGATTATTAAAAGTATTTTGTAATGCTATTAATATCTGTGTATTTCTTACTTTTGAAGATAGAATACTACTAAATGATTTACCCAAAAATACCTCTTGCACAAACCGTAATTGAACTTTGCAAAGCGAAACAGATAAAACATGTTGTAATATCTCCGGGAAGTAGAAATGCACCCTTAACTTTAGGTTTTACAAATAACATTTTTTTTAAATGCTATAGTATTGTCGATGAGCGTTGTGCTGCATTTTTTGCTTTGGGTATTGCTCAACAATTGCAAGAACCAACTGCACTAGTGTGTACTTCTGGAAGCGCTTTATTAAACTACTATCCAGCAGTTTCCGAGGCTTTTTATAGCAATATTCCATTAGTGGTTCTATCGGCAGATAGGCCGAAACATTTAGTTGGTATTGGCGACGGACAAACTATTAATCAGAAAAATGTTTTTAAAAATCATATTTTATATTCGGCTAATTTGAAGTTGGATTTAAAACATGAAAAGCAGGTGCCAGCTCACAAGGAACTCCCTATTTTTAAAAATTTTGAAAATAAAATTGAGCGTTTATTGGGTTTGCAGAAGGATATTCAGGTGTATAATGAAGAGGTAATAAATAATGCTATTAATTTTGCAAGCTTAAAAAAAGGTCCAGTACATATTAACGTGCCTTTTGATGAACCGCTTTATGAAACTGTGGAAACATTAAGTGTGTCACCAAAAATTATTGATGTTTCTGTACAACATAATAACATTGGTAAAAATGTATTGCAATCTTGTTTAGAGGATTGGAACGCAGCATCAAAAAAAATGGTTTTGGTAGGTGTGAACACACCTAATGTAATTAACCAAAAATGGCTAGATAAATTGGCCGAGGATGATAGTGTAATTGTACTTACCGAAACGACATCGAATTTGCATCACCCAAGTTTTTTCTCTAGTATTGATAAGTTGATTGCACCGCTTAATGATGATAAAAAAAAGGAATTGCAACCTGATATTTTGTTAACTTTTGGTGGTTTAATCGTTTCAAAAAAAATAAAACAATTTTTACGTAAGTATCAACCTAAGCACCATTGGCATATTGATAATAAAACAGCAAATGATACTTTTTTTTGCTTAAATAAGCATATAAATGAGGAACCTAATGAGTTTTTCGAGAAATTTTTACCAAGCGTAAATTTAGCACACTACGTAAAAAGCACTTATAAATCCACTTGGACAGCCATTAAACAACAAAGAACAAAAAAGCATAATGCCTATTTGGATATTGTTCCGTTTTCTGATTTTAAGGTGTTTAATAATATTTTAAAAACAATACCAAATGATTATATTTTACAATCTGGAAACAGTTCTACAATTCGCTATACGCAGTTATTTAAAATAAATAAAACTATTGAGGTGTTTTGTAATCGAGGTACTAGTGGTATAGACGGGAGCACATCTACAGCCATAGGTTGCGCTGTGGTGAACAAAAAACCCACCGTTTTTATTACGGGCGATTTAAGTTTTTTTTACGACAGTAATGCACTTTGGAATAATTATACTCCTAAAAACTTTAGGGTTATTGTTGTAAATAATGAAGGTGGAGGCATTTTTAGAATTTTGCCAGGACCTAAAAATACTAAGAATTTTGATACATATTTTGAAACGAATCATTATTTAACTGCAGAGCATTTATGTGCTATGTATGGTTTTGAATATAAATCAGCTCGTGATGAAGCCACTTTAAAATCTGCATTACAATCGTTTTATTTAGAAGATGAACAGCCAAAATTATTAGAGGTTTTTACGCCAAAACGACTTAATGATGAAGTGCTTTTAAAGTATTTTGAATTTGTTAAATAGAATGTGACTTATCAGTAATAATTGTGTCTTAAAAATAGTTATCTTTAGAACAGTTATTAATTAATATTTAAAACAAGAACATTATGAGTAAAAGAGATGAGCTTATTACGAAATACGCTTCAGATTTAAAAGACAAATGCGGTATAGATGCAGACATGGATTTATTAAAAAAAGTAACTATAGGTTGTGGTCCATCTATATATAACAAGGATGCGGCTACGGTTTCAGGATCTGATGCTTCTGAGTTGGCTACAGTTAAAAATAATTTTTTAATTAAGAAATTAGGCTTAAGTGATGGCCCTAAGTTGGATGAGGCTATTGCATCTGTTATGGATACTTACGGTAAATCCAACCGTAGTAAATATAGAGCTGTAGTTTATTATATGCTTACAAAACATTTTGGAAAAGAGTCTATTTACTAGAACTCCGATTTATATATTATATAAGAGCGCTGCGTAATCGTAGCGCTTTTTTTTATTATTTTGCACACAGAACAGTATAAAATGAGTTAGGCGTAGTGTCTCTAGCTATGAACCTAAGGGGTAGAGCGGTATGTTTGAGCTCCCCGACCTTAGGAGGGAGCGAGTAGTTATAGCCCGATCCTTTTTGGGGTTACGCCAAAATAAATAAAATGGTATAAAAATCTTCAAGTTGAATGCTTATAGAGCTAAATTAAGATTGAAAAATTGTTACCTTTATGGCATGATAAAACTAGGGGAAATAAATACTTTAGAAATACTTCGTGAAACGGAACACGGTGCGTATTTGATTGATGACGAGGATAACCAAGTGTTACTGCCAAACCGTTATGTGCCTGAGGTATTTAAAATTTGGGAAAAGCTGGAGGTTTTTGTTTATCTGGATAATGAGCAACGTCCTGTTGCTACAACAGACATACCTTACATAAAACGCGGTGAATTTGCTTTACTGCGCTGTAACCAAGCTACAGATTTTGGTGCTTTTTTAGATTGGGGACTGGTTAAGGAATTGTTTTGCCCTTTTAGTGAGCAAGCTTTTAAAATGAAGGCTGGTGGTTGGTATTTGGTGCATTGTTATTTGGATGAGAAAACGGATAGGTTAGTGGCATCGAGTAAAACAAATCGTTTTTTGGACAATAAAAAGTTGACCGTTAATGAGTTTGATGAGGTGGATTTAATTGTGTCTCATCCATCGGATATAGGTATAAACGTTATTGTTAATAAAAAACACATAGGTTTAATTTATAAAGATAATATTTTTAAAGATTTAAGTATTGGGGATAAAATTAAGGGTGTTGTTAAAAAAATACGCACTGGTAATAAGCTTGATATTGGTTTAGGTCAAATCGGTTACAGGAATATTGAACCTAATGCAGAACATATTATGAAGGCTTTACGGGACGATAGTGGTTATTTGAAATTAACTGATAAATCGAGTCCTGATGCTATTAAAGATGTTTTACAAATGAGTAAAAAGAACTTTAAGAAAGCGGTTGGTACGTTATATAAACAACGTTTAATAGAAATTAAACCGGATGGTATTTATTTAATTGCGGATGTTTAATGGCATTGTTAAAATATGATAAAAAAAAGCTGAACCATTTGGTTCAGCTTTTTTTTATCATATTTTATAAGACTTTTATTCGTCTTCTAATTCCCAAGTTCTTATCCAATCATATTTTGTTGATCGATCATCAACAGAACCTGTTGAAAATATATTTTCTGCATCAATAGGATTCCAATCGTATGTCTCAATAGCCATAGTGATGTGCCCTTCAATATCAAAATCTGTGGCAGGTGTAATAGAATGTGTATATACTCCATCCAAATAAAATAACATCTCTGTTGGAGATTTCCACCAACATGCGTAAACGAAAAATCTTGAGTTATTTTTTTCTGTTAAAACAGTTTTACCAGGACGTTGTACTGACACACTAACATCACAAGGTCTTGCGTGTCTCCATGTATTTGATGCGAATGCATTTGCATAATCAACAGCCCAATCTGCAGAACCGCTAAAACGACCAACACATTCTTGAATATCTAACTCCAATTTTCTTACTGGTCCAGAGGAGCAATTTTGCTTAAAGGCTATCCAGAATGTTGATGACATAACAGTTTTATTTGCTTGCATTCTACACTCATAATACATACCTGGTTTAGCAGTCATTTTAGAACGTACAATTGAACCACCGTGCGTATAGTTATTACCACTTACATTTTTTGGAGAAGCCATTTCTTCAACAGTAACATTCATATTACCATCACTTACGGAAACATTTTTCGATTCAAATAATGCAGGAGGTCTTCCGTACCATCCAAAACCATCAGAGGCTGGATTTCTATGCCATTTCTCATCATCAAAACTTGTACCGTTGAATTCATCAGATAAATCTTCAACTTTACTCCATTTTTTTCCAGTTGGTGTATCTACACCACCTGAAAGTTTATAGGGTTCATTTTCTGAAGGAACAGATACAACAACATCAAAACTACACGTATTAGTATTTCCAGAAGCATCGGTTACAAGAAATGAATTTGTTGTAGTGCCAATAGGAAATAATTGCCCGGATGCCAAACCTGCTGACTGTGTTGTTACAGGACTTGCTGAATTATCTGTTCCTAAGGGCGTTACATAGGTAACTTCGGTTCCTGTTAATCCTGCATCAATAACGATATTAATAGTTTCAGGACAGGATAATGTTGGTTTTACAGTATCTGGTTGCTCTTCTGCGGAATCATCGCCACCGCCACTACAGCCTAATAAAGCTAATGCAACAAGTGCAAATAATGTGTGAGAAATTTTCTTTTTTTTCATAACTTAAATTTTTTTATAAAGTTAAAGATATTATAATAAATCTGAAAACAGATTACAAATATCTATTTTAGTATAACAAATGATTCCTTGTTAATAATATAAACGTTTGTAACCATATTTAATAATAAACAAAAACTATGCTAGGTTTTTAAAAACTAGCTTATAGAAAATAATTGGCTATTTTTTATTTTGATATACATTTTGTTTATGGCTTCGTTTAAGCTATTATAATTCACCTTTTCAGAAGCACAAAAATCATTTTCCATTTCTGCACTCATTTTTCCGATAAGGTCATGACCAACAACACCATAAGCAAATAAATTTATTGCTTTTTCTTTGAATAGAGGTGTATGTAAAAGATTTATAGAATATGAGTTAATCCGATTTGCAATAACGCCATATGGTTGGGAGGCACCAAAATAGGATACAAGTTCATCTATTATTATTGACGCATTATAAATATCAAAATGCACCCCTTCATTAAGCTCTACAACAGCTATATGTTTAAAAAAAAATATGTTTCCTAATGATTTTCGAACGGTTTTCAAAATTTGATTAGAAAATTCAGATTCTACTATTTTCATTCTGTTCCAAATTTTTAACTGGTTGCAGTAAGCCTATTAATATTAGCTTTTCTTAATTATAAATTAAGACACTATTTAATCATAAAGGTCACAACAATTTTTTATAGTTGATTATAAATAAGTTTATAAAGGTGCATTGTTTTTATAATATAATAATGCAAAGTATTTTTAGGTTGTAAATTTTAATTTTAAAAAAGAATTACGTAGGTCTGATTATTTTTTTTGTCGTCTGTATCTTATATGAAATTATTTTTTGTTTTAAGCATTATCCAGGATTTATAATTGTTAGTTTATTTTTAAAGTAATCCAGTATAGCACTTCAAATTTAGTATTTTTGCCAGATGATAAATCAAGATACTATTGTGGCATTAGCAACACCTTCTGGAGCAGGTGCCATTGCTGTAATTAGGCTATCTGGAAATGATGCAATAACGCTAGCAGATTCGTGTTTTAAATCTGTAACTTCAAAAAAATCGCTCAAAAAACAAAAAACGCATACTATACATTTGGGGCATATCATTGATGGAGAACGTACTGTTGATGAAGTTTTGGTATCCGTTTTTAAAAATCCTAATTCTTATACAGGTGAAGATGTTGTGGAAGTATCTTGTCATGGCTCTAATTATATACAACAGGAAATTATTCAGTTGTTTTTAAGGAAAGGTTGTAGAATGGCGACTGCTGGAGAGTTTACACTTCGGGCGTTTTTAAATGCGAAGTTAGATTTATCGCAAGCGGAAGCTGTGGCTGATTTAATTTCGAGCGATAATGAGGCATCACATCAAATAGCCATGCAACAAATGCGTGGTGGGTTTTCTTCTGAAATAGCTAAACTCCGTGAAGAGCTTTTAAATTTTGCATCACTAATTGAGCTAGAACTCGATTTTGCCGAAGAAGATGTGGAGTTTGCTGATAGATCTCAATTTAAAGATTTGGTAGAACGTATTCGGTTTGTATTAAAACGTTTAATCGATAGTTTTGCAGTCGGAAATGTTATTAAAAACGGAATCCCTGTTGCAATTGTAGGAGAACCTAATGTTGGGAAATCTACATTATTGAATACGCTTTTAAACGAAGAACGCGCTATTGTTAGTGCTATAGCAGGTACGACAAGAGATACAATCGAGGATGAATTGGTAATAGAAGGGATAGGGTTTAGATTTATTGATACCGCAGGAATAAGGGAGACTAAAGATCTAGTAGAGAGGATAGGAATTAAAAAAACGTTTGAAAAAATGAAGCAGGCACAAGTCATTGTCTTGTTATTTTCTGCTGAAGAATTTAAAACTGAAAGTAAGCGCCTAAAATTTGAAATTGAAAAGATTAAAAATAAATTTCCGTTAAAACCATTATTAATCATTGCAAATAAGGTTGATATTCTAAATAACACTGATCTAGAACAACTAACCGCTCAATTTAAAACCATCCATTTATTATCTGCAAAAACAGGTCTTGGGGTTGAAGCGTTAAAACAAAAACTAATAAGCTTTGTAAACACAGGTGCACTGCGTAATAATGAAACTATTGTAACCAATACAAGGCACTACGACTCTTTATTAAAAGCGTTTGAAGAAGTCCAAAAGGTGAAATCTGGATTAGAAACGGATTTATCTGGAGACCTTTTGGCTATAGATATACGCCAGGCACTATATCATTTTGGCGAAATTACAGGAGAGATTACAACCGATGATTTATTAGGTAACATATTTGCTAATTTTTGTATCGGAAAGTAATTATCTTTCTCTTATTTGCTAACCACCTGTTATTGTTGACTTTGTTAGTAATTACTTGCTCTTATTTGTTGCCCATTATCTCTTTATTTCTTATATTTGTTGTACAGTTGTTGCCTTAACTACTGTTTTGTTGCCCAATCTTGATGGCAACAAGTCATAGCGAAATGATGCACCATATCGCTACATATTGACCCATAAGGCTACACAATGCAACAAATGAGTAGTAACATTCACATACCTAAAACTTGCCAATTCTGCGGTAAAGCATTTATAGCAAGAACCACAGTAACTAAATACTGCGGAAACTCTTGTGCTAAAAAAGCATACAAGAAACGTAAACGGGATGAGAAAATCCAATCTGCAATTGATGATACAAAGGAAAACCTGCAAAGTTTGCAAACTATCAATATCATCACACCTCAAAACCTTTCTCAAAAAGAGTTTTTAAGTATCACAGAAGTATCAGAACTTTTAGGTGTTAGTAGATGGACTATTCAAAGAATGGTTAAAAGAGGTCAATTAACAGTCAAGCAAATTGGCAGAAAGAAAATAATGGCAAGAAATCAAATCGACAATCTATTCATCTAAAAAACGGCAAATTATGAAAGTTACATTAAGAAAAAGAAAAAAGGGAAATAAGATAAGTTTATACCTCGACTATTATAGTAAAGGAAAAAGACAATACGAATATTTGCAACTTTATCTAATGCCTGAGCCAGAGAATGGAAGTCTTACAAAACAGCAAAAAGATGAAAATAAAAAGATACTTCAATTAGCCGAAAGCATTAAAGCAAAGAGACATTTAGAAATTCACAACAGCATTTATGATTTTCAAGATAGCGAAAAACTAAAAGGTAATTTTTTAATGTACTTTGATACACTCACAGAAAAGAGAAAAGAAAGTACCGGCAATTATGGAAATTGGGATAGTGTTGGAAAGCACTTAAAAAAATATTGTCCTAATGATATTACTTTCAGTAGAGTTAATAGAGAATGGGTTCAAGGTTTTAGAGATTATCTTGATGAAGAAGCAACTTCAAAAGGTGGCAAGCCACTTTCTCAAAATTCAAAATATTCTTATTTCAATAAATTAAGAGCAGCACTAAAACAAGCAGTTAGAGATGGGATAATGAAATACAATCCATCAGAACAAGTAAAAGCATTTAAACAAGGAGAAGTACAACGAGAATACCTAACATTAGAAGAATTACAAGCAATAACCAAAACAGAATGTGAAATCAAGCCACTAAAAACTGCGTTTTTATTTTCTTGTCTTACAGGATTAAGATGGTCAGATATTAATAAATTAGTTTGGTCAGAGGTTCAGCATTCAGAACATATGGGAAATCATATTCGATTTAGACAAAAGAAAACCAAAGGAGCAGAAACTCTTCCTATTTCTCAACAAGCAAGAGATATGCTTGGAGAAGAAAAAGCACCAGATGAAAGGGTTTTTGTTGGTTTAAGATATAGTGCCTGGTATAATGTAAAATTATTACAATGGATGATGAGAGCAGGTATTACAAAAAACATAACGTTTCATTGTGCAAGACATACTTACGCTACGCTACAGTTGTCTTTAGGCACAGACATTTATACAGTATCAAAATTATTAGGTCATAGAGAATTAAAAACTACTCAAATTTATGCCAAAGTAATAGATGATAAAAAGATTGAAGCAGCAGATAAAATTAAATTAGACTTATAATTATGGAACTAACAATATTAAGAAGCATACTATTAGGTCAATTAAGACCTTGGTTATCTCGTAATCAAAACAATAAATTCTTCACTACCAATTTAACACCTCAATTTCTTAATCCCATAAATGGGATTGACGAATATTACAACTTGCTAAAAGATATTTATAAAAGTGATAGAGAATTATTTCAAGATGATAGTTTAACGATCTATTTAAAACAACCAACACTCAATATAAAACAGCAAATTAGTGAGCCTTTAATTGTATTACCACACCCAACTGCAACAAATCCAATAGAACGTTTTTACTATGCTTTAATAATTAATGAAGTAACTCGTGTATCAAACAACATTTTACAGGCAATAATTAGAGATATTAAAGATATAGACAGAAAATATATAGTCAACTCAATAAAATCAAGCATAGTTTCTTTTTTATCAATTATTGGAGATAACCAAAGCGTTATCAAAACACAAGACCAAACTTCACAGAATATTATGGACGTATTGCAAAGCAATACAGTCCGTTTATTACTTGAAATAGAATTACTATATCCGCATTATTTAAGTAGCATACAGTCTGATAAATACCAAATATTTAGCGAATTTCTTAAAACAGGTGTTCCAACAGAAGAAGAATATTATATAGAAAAACCATTATTAAAAGAAATTAGTAATCTATCTACACAAGTATCTAAAAAAATCATCACACAAAATTTAGATATTCCAGATGCTTTTTCTTTCAAATTTAAAGGAGATGCAGAAAAACTAAAAACAGTTATAAATCAATTGACCTTAAAGTTTGATTTTATAAAAGCACCAACAACTGAAAAACATTTATTTGAAGTCTTAACCTCAAAGAATTTAACCAAACAAAGCCCTCAAATTTATTTAGATTGTGAAACAGTAGTTTTTAAATATTTTATCAATGCTATTAAAATATACTTCAAAAATTTTAATCCTACTACTATGGAAAAAAGTAAGTTATTTAGAAGTAAAGATAATCCCGAAAAAACACTAAAAGCACAAACAATTTATTCAAGTAAATCAGAAGATTATGATGATAAAAAAGAAGGTATTAACAGTATTATCAATTATATGCAATAAAGAACATTGAGATGATTGAGATTACTCATTGAGATATTAATATCTCAATGATTATCAGCACGTTACGAAATAAGTTTGCAGTAGAAATTATTGTATAACTTATTAAATCGTAACAGATGAACAATGAAAATTTAATCTTAGAAAAACTTTCTCAATTAGATAGAAAGATAGAGGAACAAAACCTCTTAAAAAAAGAAGTCCTTAACTTCAATGATGCTTGTAGTTATTTAGATATAAGTGCTTCGCACCTATATAAACTAACAAGTCAGAAGAAAATACCACATTTCTGCCCACAGGGCAAAAAACTCTACTTCAATAGACAGGAATTAGATATTTGGTTACAACGTAACCGACAATCTACTGATGCTGAAATCGAAATGGCAGCAGCCAATTATGTTATCCAAAATAAAAGAAGATAACTATGGGCTACTATCATCCTTCACACGAAAAGTTAGAGCAAATAGAAGAACGTTTAGACGATTTACTTCTTATGCTCAAAGACAAGCAAAGAACAAATCCTGACCAAGTATTTTTCGATACACAGGAGTTCCTACAAATTATGAATATCAGTAAACGTACCGCCCAACATTGGCGAGATAGCGGACTAATTGGCTATTGTCAGATAGGTTACAAAATCTATTATCGTCTTTCAGATATTCTCGAACTATTGAACAAGAATTTTAAATCTCCTACCAATGGGAAATAAATCAACAGAAATTATGGCATCATCAACAATATTCAAAAACTTTAACCAACCCATTGAAACTAAATCTTTGTTACTCATAACAAAAGATATAGTAGAGGGAAAATATAAAGACTTAATCTCTCCTATTCGTATGGCAATAGGTATGGGAAAAGACGGCAGAGTAGATAATTTAAAAAAGTCGCTTCCTGCATTTACACCATCAGGCATTTTTGAAGGTGGTAGAAAAATGGAATACTTAAAAATGTACAGCGGTTTTGTACATCTTGACTTTGATAAACTCTACCCAGAAGAATTAGAAAAAGCAACGGAAATTATAAATAATATTCCTTTCACTTTTGCTTGTTTCACAAGCCCAAGTGGTAATGGCCTAAAAGTATTTATTGAAATAAATACAGGCATAGAACACCACAAAACGGCATACCAACAAGTTCAAGATTACTACGAAAAAGCAATAGGGATTGAAGCAGACCCAAAATGTAAAGACATTACTCGTTTGTGTTTTGTTTCTGATGATCCTAACGGATACAGAAACATCAACAATCAAAAATTCATAGTAAATATTGAGCAAATCAATAAACAAGAAATCAAACCAAAATCAACACCAACTAAAACAATTCAAAATGATATTTCTACAACTTCAGATATATTTCAACAATGTATCCAATTCACCGAAAATAAAGCAACTTACATTGAGGGCAACCGAAACAATTATATTTATCAACTGGCTTGTAACTGCAACAGGAGAGGTATTGTATTTGATGATGCTTTGCATCTCATATCAAATACATACGACCTAAAAGATAGTGAGTTAAAAGCATCTGTAAAAAGTGCCTACACTAATAACAGTAATCAATTTGCAGAGTTTCAAAACTACAATCAAAATAAGCCCATTGCAACAAGTAGCAATGTTTTGCAACAGCAACTACCACAAGAACCAACAGAAGATTACCTAAAAAACACACCAACCTTTGATAAAGATATATTTGAAAATCTACCAGATATTTTAAAAGAAGGTACAAGAGCATTTTCAGACGTAAGGGAAAGAGACGTTTTTTTTACAGGTGCATTAACTATTTTAAGTGGTTGCTTACCTAATGTAGAAGGTGTTTATGCACAAGAAACTGTTTACCCTAATTTATTTTCATTTATCATAGCACCTGCAGCAAGTGGTAAAGGTGCTTTAAAATTTGCTAAAGTATTGGCAGACCCTTATCAAGAAAGAGTTTTAGAAGAAAGCAATAAGGAAAAACAAATCTATGATGCAGAATTAGCCGAATACAAAACAGCACAAAGAAACAGAAAAAAGAATGATGAAACAGTTGCAGAAGAACCAATAAAACCACCTTTTAAAGTTGTTTTTATCCCTGCAAATACTTCGTATGCAGCAATCTTAAAACACATTCAACAAAATGATGCTAAAGGGATTATTTGCGAAACAGAAGCGGACAGTATGGGTGCAGTATTTAAACAAGATTGGGGTGGTTATTCTGATATGCTTCGCAAATCATTTCACGGAGAAACAATATCTGTTTCAAGAAAAACCGATAACGAATATATAATAATCAAAGACCCAAAATTATCTGTTGCACTTTCAGGAACACCAGGACAAGTTGCCAATATTATTTCATCAGCAGAAGATGGTTTATTTAGTAGGTTTTTATTCTATACTTTTAAAGTAGAACAAAAATGGAGAGACGTATCGCCTTACGGCAATACTATCAACTTAAACGACCACTTCAAAGCATTATCCAATGTTGTCTTACAACTAATAGATTTTCTACAATCTCAAAAAACAGTTATTAATCTAAGCCAAGAGCAATGGGAAACAATCAACATAACAGGCGACCAATGGCTAAGAGAAGTAACCATCTTCACAAGTGAAGAAGCAAGTAGTGTAGTTAAAAGATTAGGTTTAATATTATATCGTTTTACTATGATTTTTACAGCACTTCGTAAATTTGAAAACGGAGATATGTCAGAAGAAGTATTTTGTACTGATGAAGATTTTGAAATGGCTTTACATATTGCAAATGTTTATCTACAGCACAGTTTGTTAATGTATCACAACTTACCAAGGAAGGAAGAAACAGGTGTGTTTAAAGGTAAAAGTAATAAGAAAAAGTTTTTTGAGGCTTTGCCTAAAAACTTCAAACGTGAAGAAGCCATAAAATTAGGCATACAATACAAATTAAAATCCCGTTCAGTAGATGAATTACTTAAAAGCCTACTAAATACACTACTTACACAACCAAGTTTTGGTTATTATGAAAAAGTAACTGTTTAAAGTTTTTGCAAACTTTGCACCTTTCACATTTATACTTGTAGTTTTTTCTTTTGTTTTCATTACATTTGTCTTTTATTGACAACTCATAATAGAACAAATAAATAAGTGATGAATAAATTCGGAGACTTAATTCGTACAAAAAGAGAAGAACAAGAAATGTTGCTCAGACATTTATCTGCCCAATTAGATATGGACACAGCAATGTTAAGTAAAATTGAAAGAGGAGAAAAAACAGCACGAAAAGAACATATCAAACAACTTTCGAAAATATTCAATTTAGATTACAACGAACTTATTTCTTTATGGTTAGCAGATAAAATACATCTAATTATTAAAGATGAAAAAAATGGCTTACAAGCATTAGAGATTGTAGAAAAAGAATATAAAAACATATCCAAAAAATAAGTATGAATCTATTTGAACATATAAAATCTATACTATCACAAAACGAGAAGTATTGTAAAGATGGTAAGTTATTTAAAAACGTAATTGTTGAAGATGCTTTAAAAGTTGAACAAGAATTACTTTCAATATTATTAAGTGATGATAAAGCCATACAGCACTTTTTTACAGAGGTTGGTAAAGTATTAGTATTTGATAAAATCAAGTTTCAAAAATTCGTGTCTAACAAACAGTTTTTACCAAATAGTTACACTTCATTCAAAAACAAAATTGGTTTAACAGCAAATGGCGAGTATTTAACAGAAGCAAAAGAGGTGGTTTTGTCTTGGGCTTATAAAGATTGCGTTTTAGAAGGTGGTCAAACAAAAGAAGAACAAAAAAGAAAAGAAGTGTTTTGGAATGAAACACTTGCACCTGATGAAATAGACAGATTATTTGAACCCAAAGCACTAACCAACTTTAAACGCTATGATAAAGATGGTGTAAAAAAAACGACAGATTTTTCTTTAAAAGATAATTTAATTTTAAAAGGCAATAATTTATTATCACTTCATTCATTAAATAAAGTTTATAAAGGTAAAGTAAAACTCATATATATAGACCCACCTTATAACACAGGTAATGATAGTTTTCAGTATAATGATAGTTTTAATCATTCTACTTGGTTAACTTTTATGAAGAATAGATTAGAAATTGCTTGGAAGTTAATAAGAAATGATGGCTCTATATTCATACAAGTTGATGATAGTGAACTTGCATACTTAAAAGTGTTATGTGATGAAGTTTTTGGCAGGGAAAATTTCAGAGAAACGATAGTATTAAAATCAAGTACTGAAAGTGGTGTAAATGCTATTAATGTAAAAAGAGGAGAGCGTTTATTTAAAGTAAAGGAATATATCCTTTTTTATTCTAAAAACGCATCTTTTAGGTTTAATCCATTTTATACTAAAACAGATTTTAATGTTAACTATAAGTATGAAGTAGTAAAAAAAGGGAAAGAATATATTGTTACTAACCTATCAAAAAAATTTAAAGATGATTTTAAAGATTTAAAAATATCATCTAAAGAGAAAGATTTATTAACCAAAAATAAATTTACAGAGTATGCATTGAGTAATGCCAATAATATGTACTCTTTGGAAAAAAACATAAAAAAATCGGGAGAAAAGTTTAAAGAATTTGCTCGTAATAATAAAGAAAAAGGTGGTGTTGATGAATATATAAATTCAAAAGATGAAGTAAAATTAGTTTATGAAGGTGGTGTTTTTGTTCCTTTAAAAGAAAGGGTAATTGAAGATGAAAAAGGTAATTCTTTTGGGGTTTTAGCATCTGATTTATGGGTAGATATTGGAACTACTCCATCTAATGAAGGTGGTATAAAGTTTAGTAATGGTAAAAAGCCTGAAAAATTATTAAAAAGAATAATTGAAATGACTACAGATGAAAATGACATTGTTTTAGATTATCATTTAGGTAGTGGTACAACTGCAGCAGTTGCTCATAAAATGAATAGGCAATATATAGGTTTAGAGCAAATGGATTATGGCGAAAATGACAGCACAGTCAGATTAAGTAATGTTATTAAAGGAGAACAATCAGGTGTTTCTAAAATTTTAAATTGGAAAGGTGGAGGTAGTTTTATTTATGCAGAATTAGCAAAAAACAATGCAAGTTTTGTTGATAGTGTAGAATCTGCTAAAAATGTAAAAGTATTAATTAAAATATATGAAACAATAAAAAATAGTTATAACATCAATTTTAATGTTTGTTTTGATATAATAGATAAGAATATTGAAAACTATAAAGCATTATCACTTGAAGAGCAAAAAAACATAATTATAGATTTATTGGATAAAAATGATTTATACATTAATTATTCTGATATAGGTGATGCAGATTTTGAAATAGAAGAAGAAACAAAAATATTAAATAATAAATTTTATAAATAGAATAATATGGCTAATTATATTTCGGATAGAGCATTTACAAATTACATACATAATAACGTAGCAATTCCAAAGATTTACAATCCTATTAATTGGGAAAAACATAATATTGATCCAGATGAACTTGAAAGGTTAGATATTAATGAAGGTATTGATTATGTATTTAAAGACAATCAAGGTAATATAAAAACTATCCAAGAACGCTTTCGTGAAAGTAAGTATCAAAGATATACTGACTTTACAATAAGATACAGAAGAGATAATAATACTCACGCAGCAAGAGTTGAGTCTGAATACTACAAAATGAATGCTAAATATTTCACTTATGGTATTACTAATTGTTTAAAAACAGGTGATTTAGGTTCTTGTACAGACTTCTTAAAATATGCAATAATAGATTTAGAAAAAGTTTATGCTAAAATTGATGAAGGCAGTATAGTAATAAGAGATAATGGTAGAAATTTTTGTAGAATTATTGAAGGTAATAAGATTGAATGCCCAGTAAAATACAATAGAGATGGCTCATCATCTTTTTTTCCAATTGATATTGCTCAATTAGTTCAATTATGGGGTACTGAAATGGTTATTGCTCAAAAAGGTTTTTTAATATAGTAATATGCAAACATTAGAACAGAAAATATCGGCAGGTATTTCAATGGGCTTTATTCCTATTGAGGTAAAACCACATATTATTAATAACCTAAATCCTAAATTTGCTTTAAGGCCATATCAAAATGAAGCCTTTTCAAGGTTCAATTTTGCATTAAATCAAGATAACCAAAGAAAAAAACCAACACAATTGCTATTTCATATGGCAACAGGTAGTGGTAAAACTTTAGTAATGGCAGGTGTTATTTTAGATTTGTATGAACAAGGGTATCGCAATTTTATATTCTTTGTAAATAGTTCTAATATTATTGAGAAAACAAAAGACAATTTCTTAAACTCACTTTCTTCAAAATACCTTTTTAACGAAACCTTATCCATTGCAGATAAGCAAATAACTATTAAAGAAGTAGATAATTTTGAAACAGCAAACCAAGAAGATATTAATATAGTTTTTTCAACTATTCAAGGCTTACACTCTCGCTTAAATACACCTAAAGAAAACGCATTAACTTATGAAGATTTTGAAGATAAAAAGATAGTATTATTATCTGATGAAGCACACCATATTAATGCAGAAACTAAAAAGGGTAAAAAAACAAAAGATGAAGTAGAAAGTATTTTAAGTTGGGAAGGTACTGTCAATAAAATATTCAATTCTAACCTTGATAATCTTCTATTAGAGTTTACAGCAACAGCAGATATAGAACACCCAGAAGTTAAGAAAAAATATAACGACAAACTGTTATTTGATTATCCATTAAAGCAATTTAGAAAGGACAAATATTCTAAAGAAGTACAATTACTTCAAGCAGAATTAAATCAATTTGAAAGAGCATTACAAGCAGTAGTTTTAAATCAATATCGTAGAAAAGTATTCGAGAAAAACAAAATCAACATTAAGCCGGTAATGTTGCTAAAGTCAAAAACTATTGGAGAAAGTAAATCATTCTTTACAGAGTTTGTAGATGGTATAAATAACTTAACACCTACAACACTTAACAAAATAAGAAACAACGCTACAAATCCCATAATTGAAAAGATATTTAATTATTTTGATACTCAAAATATTACTATTTCAAATTTAATTTTAGAGTTAAAAGGAGATTTTTCAGAAGATAAATGTATATCAGTAAACAGTAAAGATGATAGTGTAGAAAAGCAATTAATCGTCAATAGTTTAGAAGATATAGATAATGAATATAGAGCAATATTTGCAGTAGATAAATTAAATGAAGGTTGGGACGTTTTAAATCTGTTTGATATAGTTAGATTATACAATACAAGAGATGCAGACCATAAAAGTGGTAAAGTTGGTAAAACAACTATGTCAGAAGCCCAATTAATTGGTAGAGGTGCAAGATATTGTCCTTTTAAATTAGATGATAGTCAACCTCTTTTTCAAAGAAAGTATGATGATGATATAGAAAATGAATTGCGTATTTGTGAAGAACTATATTACCATTCAGCACACAATCCAAAGTACATATCAGAACTTAATAAAGCATTAGAGCAAATTGGTATGAAATCTATTAAAACAGTTCAAAAAAGACTGTATGTAAAAGATAGTTTCAAAGATACCGATATGTTTAAAAATGGTGTATTATACTTAAATAAACAAACAGTTTATGACCGCTTAGATATTCTCGAATTAGATAAGTCAATAAAAGATAAAATATACAACAAGAAATTCCTTACAGGATTTTCTTCTGTAAGTAAAGTTTTTAGTAATGATTTACAAATGAATGTTCAAAAAGCAAATCAAATACATTCAATAAAAAACTTTGCATTTCATATTCAAAGAAAAGCATTAAACAAATTACCTTTTTACAGATTTAACAATCTTCAAAAGTATTTTCCACATTTAAAATCAGTATCAGAGTTTCTAACTTCAGATAAATATGCTTTAAATATTAAAGTTGAATTAGAAGGTACTATTGAACAAGTTCAAAGTCCTTCAAATGAAATGATATTAGAAACTTTAGTAAAAGTCTTTGATGAAATTGCTAAAGCAATTCCACAAGGTTCTGTTTCTTTTAAAGGTACAAAAGAGTTTGAACCACAGGGTATAAAATACACATTTGAAAAAGAGAAAGTATTAAACATATCTGTAAATGAAGATGGAGACCAGGAATATGGTTTAGGTCAAACAGAAACCACAAATCAAGATTTGTTTATTGATTTATCAACAGAAGATTGGTATGTTTTTAATGATAATTATGGTACATCAGAAGAAAAGTATTTAGTTAAATATATCAAACAAGCATATATTTCATTATCTAAAAAATATGATGAAATCTACTTAATCAGAAATGAAAAACACTTTAAGTTATACACTTTTGATGAAGGTCAAGCATTAGAGCCAGACTTTGTATTAATTCTAAAGAAAAAGGACAATTCAAAATCTATTATTCATCAAATGTTTATTGAGCCAAAAGGTGGAGATAGGCTTACAAATGACGATAGTAAAATCAAAGAAAGGTTTTTATTGCAGTTAGAAAAAGACTATAAACTACAAGTAGTTTATGAAAATAGAGATTATAAGTTAGTTGGTATGCCTTTATACAATGAAGCACAAAAGAAAACAGAATTTGACAATAAATTTAAAGCAACTCTAAATATTTAAAATTTGGAAAAACTCACACTAAATATCATCCCATTCAACCATCCCTCTACTAAAGTAGAGTTTGGTTTTTATAAAGAAAAGAAAGACGGTTATTATCCTTTAAAAAAGTTTGAATATCCAAAATCTTTATGGGCTAAATATGAAGAAGAGTTACAGGATTGCAAAAGACTATATTCTAATTTTAAAGATACAGAAGATTGTGATTTTATTGCAGAAGTAGATTTTAATACAAGTTGGGCTTTTGCTAATCATTATTACACTAAATCTATTTATGATTTCTTTTTAAGAAATGCAGATGCAGTTAATTTTGGTTTTGTAAATGACGTAGAAGTATGGTTAAAAGACAGTACAGTAAGAAATAATGAATACACTACTTATAAAAAATATTCATTAAGGGTGCAATATGCTAATGTTTCAAATAGTATGGAGTTAGTAGTCACTTTTGATGGCACTTCTTTAGTACATAAAAAAAGCATTGCAGAGTTCGATAATTTACGTCCAGAATTAATTAATAAAGTCTTATTTCAAAATGAAATATATAGTTATCAATGGCAAAGTCAAGAACTAAAACTAAATCTCGATAAAGTATATCCAATTCTTAGTAAAACATTATTAGATGAACTTACTATTGATAGACCTTTTAAACGTGAACCAAACAAATACAAACCATATCTTAAAGAAATAAATTTCTTTTACGATACTTATTTAAATACAGAAGTATTTAAAAACATAATCCCTTTAGTTGGTAATGGTTATATCTCTATTAATAATGATGATCCAAACAATTTACAAATATTAAAAACTAAAAACAGTTCAAGTGAACTGTCTTTTGGTAAAGGCAAAGGTAAAGAGCCAAAGAAAGACTTTTTAAGGCTAAAGCCTTACAAGCCAACTGATGATGCAAACGTTCGTTTTGTATTTATTTATCATAAAGACGATAGAAAAAAATATGTTACAAAACTATTCTCAATACTTCGTGATGGTTTAAAAAATGGAGAGTATGTAAACTTTCCACCAATGAAAGATGCAATTGCACAAAACTTCTATATGGAAGAAAGTAAAGGTTTTGAATTTACAAGTGTTGATACTGCATTACAAGAAATAACACAACAATTATCTAATTTTGAAAAAGTTGACAATACGCTTTATGTTGCTTTTTATATAAGTCCTGTTAGAAAAGATGAAAAGGACAATCAAAGATTAATGTTGTATTACAAAATGAAAGAGTTATTTCTAAATCAAGGTGTCACATCTCAAGTAATTTATAAAGAGAGTTTATTCAACGCTAATTTTAAATGGTATTTACCCAATATTGCTGTCGCATTATTGGCAAAAATAAATGGTATTCCTTGGAGATTAGATACAGATACAAAAGATGATTTAGTAGTAGGTGTAGGTGCTTTTTATTCAGTAACTCAAAAAACTAAATATATTGGTAGTACATTCTGTTTTAATAATGATGGTACTTTTCAAGATTTTAATTGCTTTAATTCTAACGAAACCGAAAAATTAGGTGGAGAAATTAGTAAGGCAATTATGAAGTATGTAGTAGATAATCATAAACAAGCAAAAAGATTAGTAATACACTTCTATAAAAAGATTAGTAAAAAGGATTTAGAGCCTATCTACGACATTCTACATACGTTTAATTGGAATATACCAGTTATCATTATTACTATCAATAAAACACTTTCTAATGACTATGTAGCGTTTGATTTAGATAGTCCAAATTTGATGCCTTTAAGCGGTTCTATCGTTCCAATTGGTAAAGAACAATATCTATTATTTAATAATACACGATACAACACAAAAGAAACAGTAACAGACAATCCTTTTCCAATTAAACTTACATTTTCATCATCAGATGAAGAAGTTTTAAAAGATATACTTCTCAAAAAAGATTTAATAGACCAAGTGTATCAATTTAGTAGAATGTATTGGAAATCGGTAAGACAACAAAATCTACCTGTTACAATAAAATACCCAGAAATGGTTGCAGAAATTTATCCTTTCTTTAAAAATGATAGTTTACCACCTTTCGGTCAAAAGAACTTATGGTTTTTATAAACAAGCATTTATCTAAACAACAAACATAGTATTTAATAGGTGTGCTACGCACGACTTTAATATCGGTTAGTTCCGTAGGTTTTCCCACAGGCTATAAAAATCCAACGTTATTCGTGCCTCATAACTCTTCTGTCTTTTTATACCCTTCCGCTTTCCCACCGCATAGTTGTTTTTTTTGTCACACTTCTTGCAGTAAAAGCAACAAGACGTATTGTTCGCCAATGCCCGCAATGAACAAACTTGTGCCAAAAAAAACAACCCAAAGTTAAGTAACATAATGTGGCATTATAGTACATACCCAAAAGGGCTACATTGCATTTCGGGCTTCGCCTATGTCCTATAATAACATTATGTTAAATAACCGCACGAGCCAACGCATAAAACCTACTTCACCAACCGAAAGACCACAATTCCCCACCACCCTTTTCAGCGGTCAGAAAAAAAATAAACTATTCATAATTACGGCTTTTAGAGGTTTCATTACACTCGTTCATTTCGTGCCTACATTCACTCACTTCAATCAACCACTAACGCCTACAACAGCCACGCAAGAGTAACTCATTCTCTACATTACACTATGCCAACGCACAATTCCATTACGCAAACCGAATATTTTATCCACCCCAAAAGAGTTTACAGTAAATTGTAAAGTTTGCAAACTCTGCAACCCTGCAAAATATTCAGTTCGCTTCATTCCATCCCACCCAATAGTTCCATTTCGTTCAGTCGTTACACTTGCCACCAAATGCCCACGCTTTTAGAATAGGTATAGTTTATTTTTTTTCTGGTCATATTTCCCCAAAGGAATTGAACAACATTAGGTAGTCATCAAGAAATATAGCGGTAGATAATATTATAACAAAAGAATAAAAAAGAATGCAAGAGTAAGCGGACGGTTTGGTCTGAAAAGGTCAAGCCCTACGGGTTTTGAAAAAAATCTCCACCCAAAAGGGTAGTATTTTTCTCAAAAACCTTGTCAGTCCAACCCTTACCACTTGTTAAACGGCTTTCTTTTTTTTTCGTTTTTTTCTTTGTCAAAAAATTTTGTGAAGGGGATTTCGGAATACAACTAAAATCCGTTTAAAATGACAAAATTCTATCTGAAAACAAACAGCAAAACAGCCGAAACAAAAAAACCACACTTCTACATCCTGAATAAAGGGATGAATAGCGGAAAGCCATTAAAAGAACCTTGTCCGAATTGCTTTGTACTCACAGCAAATACAGAAGAAGAGTTACAGAGTTTATATTGGTTATGTTTTGGATTATGGAAGGCAAAATCTTTTCATTATTATCTCAAAGGTTCAGTAATTCCATTTATCACAATAAACGATATGCGTAAAGCCATTGCAGGCGGTTATGAAATAGCAGAAGAAAACAAGCCTGTTTTTAAAAAATCAGTAAAAGCACTTCAACTTTTAGAAGATAAAGAAAAACAGTATCATCAAAATATTCAATTAATACAAGATGCAAAGAGGGCTATTTTTTACCGATATATTTCGAGAAGAAGAAAGTAATGTATTTCGTAATTAAGTCCACTAAAAGCCAAGTATATAGTATCTATGATTGCACCACCTTAATAAATCAATGAAATAGAATACAGCACAAAAAAAGCCTACTCAATGAGCAGGCTTCTTTAATCAACAATTTTCTAAATTACGGCATCTTAGAAAATATCAACAATCTTCATTGCATTTCCTTGATTGAAAATGTAATAGTTTGAATTAACTTCTTGATAAAACTCAATACCAACAACATTAATCAAATTAACATCTGGTGTCATTGTTGGAGTACCAGGCAATGTTGCGATTAATGATTGTAAAGGAGTAACAGTATCTACAGGTAAATATGGAGAATACTCAACATTTACTAATTCATTCAATGCTTGTTCTTTTGGTTCATATACACCTGTTACAGTATTAAATTCAAAATCTGATATTACAGAAATTGAGTTAATAATTCTGAAATGACTTGCACCTGCAGGAATGTTTAAATAATTCAAAGGGTTAAATGGTGGAACATCTAAAGTTGAACTATCTCTACCTGCAGAAGGTGTTAAAGTGAATGGAGCATTTAAAGCACCACTAAAAGAAGTAAATCTATTAAATTCAAATCCTTTTAAGTATTGAGGTACTTGTGAAATAAGTACGGCTCTTTTACCTCTTGCTTCTGAACCATCTTCTAAATTGATTTTTTTCATTACAGCAGTTAATCGTCCTGTTACTTGACTATCCGCCATTGATTTCATCAAACTTGATACACCTACTCGAATAGATTTACCAACCATTGCACAGCCACCAAATTCATTCATATTTTCTCGTGTTCTTTGGAATGCAGGGTCATTTTTTACTTGGTCGCCAGTTGGTCCACCAACTAATCCTGCAAAATATCCATCATTTCCTTTTATCTTGAAGTGTCTAATATCACCAAGAGTACCTACATATTTTAGGGGTCCTTTCTGTCTTGCCATTTTAATTTATTTTTTTGTTAAACATTAATTTATTATCATTACAAATATAATTACAAGTATCTGATTATCAATACTTAAACAAGTGTAAACAAATGCAAACAAAGGCTAATAAACAAATCTTAGTAAGACCACATTACGAAATAGTAAAAGTTGTAGATGGGGATGGATTAATTGTAAAAAATATTTTCACAAATAAAAAGGAAGAAATAAGGCTTTTAGGTATTGATGCTCCAGAACTAAAGATTTGTAAAAAACTCAAAAAGGATGAAAGAGAATTACACCTGCCAAGTCAATTTTTAATAGAGTTAGGATATAGATCCTTTAAATTTTTAAAAAAGAAAGCAAAACCAAAAACGAATATTACAATAATTCAAGAAGTCAAAAACCAACAAGACAGATTTGGAAGAACATTAGCCTATATTATTTTACCTAACGGTAAAACACTTAACAAAATACTAATCCAAAAAGGCTATGCAAAGCCATACAACAAGGTTTATTGTTATGAGTTACCATTGTATCAAAAACTAAATCTAAAGGCTAAGAGAAAGAAAAAAGGTTTATATTTGACAACAGATATTTTTTAAAAATCACACTTTTATTTATCGTGCTATTTCCTTTATTATCAATAGTTTGTTGCCTATATGTTGCCCTATCTATACAACTACTTGATACACAGTATCGCTTCACATTTTGTATCGGGAAGTAATCGTCTCCTAAATTAACAATTTCCTTAATACATAATTGTAGGTAAAGTATCTAAAAATTCATTTTATCCTATAAAATAAATCGACAAAACGTTTTTTTTTTACGATTAATAACTTAAGTTTGTTTTTTAATCTCTAAATCTATAATATGAAAATGAAGATTATTTTATTCAGTCTTAGCCTTTTTGTCTTTACTGGCATTAGTTCTGCTCAAAAAAGGAAAGGTCCAAAAAGCTTTATTAGCGAAAAAGTTATGATAAGCAAATATCATAATAAAAATGAGCTTGAGCATATGGCAAAAGGTCAATTAATAACATTATACTCTGAAAGAATTAAAGTACTTGTTAGAACATTACCTTACGTAGCTTTTGCAACAAAGCCAGGAATAACTATGGGGACATTGGGTATACCAACCAATAATGATAATATGAAAGCGCTCGAAAATCAATTTGATTCGACCGATAATTATATAGAAAACACAGATGAATTTCATCGAGAGTATTTACCATATTCCGATACAACAAATTTAATTTCGGGAATTCTGTTTTATGAGGATATCATGAAATCGCTACACCAATATAACGATTTTCGTTAATCAAAAATTTGTCTATTTACCAAGTTAATTTTAAAACTGATACTTTTTAAATTTTATTTTTTCGGGTGAAATAAGGTTATAAATACATATCAATTTTTTTTAAATCATCGTATTTAATCTTAATATGGTTTTATTAATTAAGCTTCAATATTGTTAACATATTGTATTTTATCGATTTTTGTTTGTAAGGAAACAGATTAATAAGTGTATTTTGTCGAAATAATTGGTATTTCATGGGTTTTTATTTATTTTTGAATAATAACTGTTACAAGTAATTGTATTGAGTTTTAAAATAAAAATTATGAAAAACTTTACACAAATCGGTATCATATTTCTTTTTTTCATAGCAAATAGTTCTGCTCAGCAAGAAAAAGGAATATTTGGTCAAGAAAACTGGTTGAATAATTGGACGGAATTTAAGTCTAATAAAAAAGACTACGGTGAAGCTACACAAATTTTAACTGGGAATATTTCCCAATATAAAAAGCTATATAGCAAAGATGTTTATTTGCTTTTGGGCGATGTTTTTGTCACTAATAATGCAGTACTTGAAATTGAACAAGGAACTGTAATTATTGGCGATAAAAAAACTAAAGGGTCACTTACAATAACTAAAGGATCTAAAATAATTGCTAATGGTTCAGAAACTAACCCTATAGTATTCACATCTAATAGAGGTGTTAAAAAAGCCGGAGATTGGGGAGGTATAGTTATACTTGGCGACGCACCTAATAGTAAATTTGGAAATGGGTCTGTAGCTCCTTATTACCCAAACCTGCACTCAAATGAATACGCCAATGTAAATTATGGAGGTCAGGACTCTTTAAGCAACTCAGGATTATTAAAAAATGTAAGAATAGAATATGCTGGAAGACAAATAGGAGATGATCGGTATTTTAGTGGTTTGTTATTGGCAAGTGTTGGTAGTAAAACAAGAATAACTAATGTAATGGTTAGTAATTCTGGTGGTAATTCTTTTGAGGTATGGGGTGGAAAATTAGTTTTAAATAAATTAGTCTCTTACAGATCAAATGGAAATGATTTTGAATTTAATCAAGGCACAGAAGCGCTATTGGAAAATTCTTTAGCTATAAGATCTCCATATATTTCAAATACGAATGGATCAAGATGTTTGAAAATTAAATCTTATGATGATAAAGCAGATTTTGATTTTAATAGAAGTAAAACATTTGTAAGCGCAAAAAATCTAACTTTTATAAATGAAAGTGAAAATTTAGAGTCTGATATTAAAATGAACCTTATTAGAGAAGCTATTCATGTTGGTGAGAATGCACTTCTTACTATGAGTAAAAGCGTTGTTTCTGGTTTTAATCCAGCAGTAATCCTAGAAAACAAAATTATTATTAACCAAGAAAATTTAGAACGTATTAAATTCTCTGAAATGTATTTCAATAACTGTAATGGAAATATATTTGTTGAATATGATTCGAATAATGAGGATTTAGAAAATTGGTATGGAAACTCTGCGTTTTCCAATGTGTATTCCAATAGTGCCAATTATGAAACTTTTATAGAAACTAGGCGTAATAAAAGACCAGATTTCAGACTTAGAATTAATAAAATAATAGCTTCAAACGAGGTTGATTCAGGGATGAGAGTGGATTAAAATCTGAATACCTTATAACTTTTAAACCTTTGTAATTACTAGTTTAAAAACCCCATAAATTTAGAAAACCCAATTAAAAACAGCAAATAGTATTGTGCATAAGCTTCTAGATTTTAAAATTTATTAAAAATAAGATTTTATGAGAAGCTCCGCATTAATATATATTATAATGGTTTTTATATTTTGTTTAAGTGAAGCCATTCAAGCTCAAGTTATTATTAGCAAACCCAATTTTGCTTTTGCTCCAGCATGTGCTAGTCCTTTATATAATACTTTTGAAGTTACTTTTTCTTTCTCAAATGAGGCCGCATTAGGATTAACAAATAAATTTATCGCAGAACTTTCTGATAACAAAGGAAGTTTTTCAAACCCAACAATTATTTACACTTCTGAGGCGGGTTCTGAAAAAACATCTCCAGTTAAGTTCAATTTTTCATTACCAACATCAGCATCTGGCGAGAGCTATGTAATAAGAATTAAAGGTACAGCTCCAGAAACTATTAGTCAAAGTTCAAAATCGTTTGCTGCCTATTACAAAGCGCATGATAGTCCTTTTTCAATTAATAATTTAATTGAAACCGGCGTGTATTGTAATGGAGGAAGTTATTTGTTAACTATTGATAATCTAGACTTGTTTTCAAACAATTCTCCTTTAAAGTATTCGTCGTTAACTTTTAAATGGTATAAGGAAACGGGTTCAATAACTTCTGATTTTGCTTTTGTAAGCGATGGCGAAACCTTATCTGTAAATGAACCTGGAACTTATTTTGTTAACACAAATTATGGAACTTGTACATCTGTATCAACATCAAATCGTGTAACAATTAGCGCATTGGATTTCAGTATAGCTAGTAACATAAATTCAAGTTTAGGTAATCCCTATTGCGCTTCAGAAGGGCAAACTACTTTAAGCGCCATTAAAGCAAAGGGCTATCAATGGTTTAAAGATGGCGACATTATTGTTGGAGCGACAAAGCAAATGTACAAAACCGATGAGTCTGGTGAATATTCAGTAAATATAGATTTAGGAAGCTGTATGACGGATGCTTCAATAAATCTTGATGCTACAGGATTTACAAGTAGTATTGATATGGATGAAGTTAATTATATTGACCAAGATGAAACGCAATTGGCAACGATAACTACCTCAGCTAATAGTCCAGAATACAAGTGGTACTTGAATAATTCGTTAATTAGCGGCGCTACTGCTAAAAGTTATATAATACAACAAGTTGGGAACTATAAAGTAATAGTAACTCAGACTATGGGTTGTAACGCATCAAATTCATTTTCTTTTGAAGTACGCTCTGTATTTCCAGGAGTTGAAAAAATTCCAAACTTAATTAGTCCTAACGGAGATGGCAACAATGATACATGGGTTATTCCCAAGAAATATAGCATTGGTTCAAATTCGGAAATTGTTATTTTAAATGCGCAAGGTAAAATTCAATTGAAAACAAAAAATTATCAAAATAATTGGCCGGACAAACAACTAGATTTAGGGAGTATGAGTTCCATTTACTACTATATAATAACCGTACAAAATGGTAAAACAAAAAAGGGTACTATAACAGTTGTCAAATAATATGATAAAACAACTATTATATATAATTTTGTTGTTCTACATGGCACAGCAACTCCACTCTCAAGATGATGGAGTTGTTGCGTTAAATATTCCTACTAGAAATTCTTTAAAATTTAATAGACAGTTTATAAATCCAACGTTCAGTTTTGTTAGAGAACAAAATAAGTATATAAGCTTTAATAATAAACGGGAATGGGTTCAATTTAACGATGCCCCAAAAACATATTTATTAGGATATTCAGGAAGGTTTCAAGAAAATATTGGAGCAGGCGTTAGTCTATTTCAACAAAACTATGGCGTTTTAACCACTTTTGGAGGTCTTTTAAATTTCGCTTACAACGCAGTTCTAGATAGATCCAGTAATTTAACCTTTGGCATAAATACAGGGTTTTATAAAAGTGGTATTGATAGAGGCAATGTAATTATTAATTCCCCAGATTCCTCTCTAGATAATTTTCCTTCAAATTCAATAATTACAATACATCCTGGTATAAATTATGGTACCGATTTTTTGGATTTTGGTGTTTCCATAAAACATTTAGTCTCTTATAATTTTACCACTTCAAAAATGATTGAAAATAATCTAGAGCAAGGTGTCCAGGGACATATTATGTATACAGGATATTTGAAAAGTCGTGGTTTTTTTGATGAAAGTAGGTTTAGTAGTTTTTTAAGTTCCGAGTTCAGAAAAGATGAAACGATAGTATCTGCAATGGTCATTTTAATGGTTCCTAAAGGGGTTTGGGCTCAGGCGGGATATAATAGTCTGTATGCCCTATCTGCAGGTATTGGTGTAAATATAAGTAGGCAAGTAGCTATCGAATATAATTACGAAAACGGTGTTGGTGGATTTTCAACTTTTGGTAATTCTCATGATATTACTTTGGCATATAAATTCAAAAATAATGAGAGATACGATTATAGTGGTGATGATCAGGAAGACGCATTAATAATATCTTCTAATAAGAAAAAGAAAAAATTAGCAAAAAGAAAACACTCATTTAAAACAAAAACACGTAAAAAAGCAAAACCACTTGTAGCCAAAAAAGATAATGTTAAGGATGATAAAATTACAGAAGTTGAAACTCAAAAAAACACAAATGCTAAAATTAAAGCAGTACAGGAAAAAGAATCTAGAATAGCAAAAGTAAAAGCAGCGCAAGCAGAACAAGCCAGATTAGCAGAGTTTGCAAAAATTAAGGCGGACGCAGCAGCTAAGGCAAAGCGTGAAGAAGATGCAAAAGTAAAAGCAGCGCAAGTGGAACAGGCCAGATTAGCAGAATTGGCAAAAATTAAGGCGGACGCAGCAGCTAAGGCAAAGCGCGAAGAAGATGCAAAAGTAAAAGCAGCGCAAGTGGAACAAGCCAGATTAGCAGAGTTTGCAAAAATTAAGGCGGACGCAGCAGCTAAGGCAAAGCGCGAAGAAGATGCAAAAGTAAAAGCAGCGCAAGCAGAACAAGCCAGATTAGCAGAGTTGGCAAAAATTAAGGCGGATGCAGCAGCTAAGGCAAAGCGCGAAGAAGATGCAAAAGTAAAAGCAGCGCAAGTGGAACAGGCCAGATTAGCAGAGTTTGCAAAAATTAAGGCGGACGCAGCAGCTAATGCAAAGCGCGAAGAAGATGCAAAAGTAAAAGCAGCGCAAGTGGAACAAGCCAGATTATCAGAGTTGGCAAAAATTAAGGCGGACGCAGCAGCTAAGGCAAAGCGCGAAGAAGATGCAAAAGTAAAAGCAGCGCAAGCAGAACAGGCCAGATTAGCAGAGTTGGCAAAAATTAAGGCGGATGCAGCAGCTAAGGCAAAGCGCGAAGAAGATGCAAAAGTAAAAGCAGAGCAAATAGAACAAGCCAGATTAGCAAAGTTGACAAAGATTAAGGCGGACGCAGCAGCTAAGGCAAAGCGCGAAGAAGATGCAAAAGTAAAAGCAGCGCAAGTGGAACAGGCCAGATTAGCAGAGTTGGCAAAAATTAAGGCGGAAGAAGGGGCTAAAGCAAAACAAGAAAAACAAACAAAATTAGCTGAAGAAGAAAAACTTACATCAGAAAATGAAACACGTATTAGCGAGGAAATTTTGGATGAAGTTTTAATTGCATTTAAAAAATCTGCGGAAGCATCTAGTAGTGCCCAAAAAGTTTTATTGGATAAATTAAATAAAAAAGTAAATAGTAAGCAACAGGATTTGGATGATTTGAAACAAGAAAATGATTTAAGCGAAAAAGGTATCAGCAGTGCTCCAAAAGCGTTTAAAAGTATTTCAGCTGAAAATGCAGAAATAGAAAGCTTAAAACTTAAAATTGACAATTCTATAGAACTAGGAAAAGCAAAAATCTCTGAGATTCAAAGCCTTCGAAGAAAGCGCCTAAATAAACGTAAAAATGATGCTTTAAATCAAGTATATTTAAATACCATTCAAACGTTAAAATCGGAACTGCAGCAGGCTGAAAACATGAAACAAAATTTAATTTCAACATTGAGTGATATTAAAATAGCTACCGATTTTGAAAGACGTAGAAGAATTAA
>Ga0209186_1000283_pt1 | contig 42202 bp, 33 predicted proteins | sample SidtaG_FD_187426 | JGI IMG/M metagenome (GOLD analysis project Ga0209186, IMG submission 187426) | Marine algal microbial communities from Sidmouth, United Kingdom - Sidmouth_Male2 metaG (SPAdes) (version 2) | ecosystem: Host-associated > Algae > Red algae > Unclassified | place: Sidmouth...
TCTCTTCAATGCCTTAAGCAGCAATGTGTGATTCACGTTCTCAAAAAATTGTTGGATATCCAGATCTATAACCCATGGATATTTCCGTACGTTCTTCCTTACTTTTTCGATTGCGCCATGGGCTCCTCTTCCAGGTCTGTACCCGTAAGAGCATTCCATAAATTCTAATTCCAATCTTGGTTCCAGATACGTTTTGATTACCTGCTGCGCTATTCTGTCACTAACCGTAGGTATTCCTAATGGCCGTAACTTTCCTTTTCCTTTCGGAATTTGCACACGCTTAACCATCTGTGGAAAATAACTCCCTGATGATAACCTGTTCCAGATCTTGTACAGCTCTTTGTTGCGAACTTTTTCAAAATCTGATAGGCTTAAGCAATCTACTCCTGCACCTTTCCCATTTTGCCGAATCTTCTTGTACGCTGCCCATACCATCTCTTTGGTAATTGGGATCGACTTTGTTTCTTCTTTAAAAATCATCCTTAATAATTTAAGTTGTTTTTTAATTAATAAACTGTTCAACTTAAGCCCTTCGCTCCATGTTCATTACAAACACTTCGTCACTACTACGGCTTAATCCGCCACCTGTTACAACTTTTGTAATCGCCTCACGGATAGTTTCCGCTTGTACTTTCCATTTTTGCATCTGCAACAGGCTTCCTTTGGTTCTCATTTAAAGCCTAGATAGAAGTCATGCCTCCTTAATGACGGTTGCCGTACAGACCATAAACAGGCACCTTCTGTACTCCTCATCGAAACCTCGATATGTCTCGACTTTTGACAACAACTGGTCTTTTCGCCACTTCATCGAAAGGTTCGCTTGCGCTCATCTCTCCTATCCTTACATGACCGATTATTCGGCCTTTTCTTCTGTCGCTTCATCCATAAAGGTTGCCCCATATAAATCACAGAAGCTGTTTGATAAGTGAACCTGTATCCCCTTATCGGAGGACCTACCTCCATCTTTAAACAAACTACACAGCACACATCGAGTAGACGGCCTCCCCAGATAAACTGAGGAGGTGCGCCTCTGGTTCGCCAGCCCGGTCACACCACCGTACGTACGGGCCTCGTATACGGCGGTTCGCTAATGAAGCTTCAACTTATAGTAGGAATCAAGCCAAACCACATAACCCCATATTTGCCTTGGACATCACAAGAAATCTATTGCGATTCTTAAACAATAATTCAAGAACAAGCGTCATTTCTCCCTCCTCATCTTACAGAAACCAGGCATTAAGTTCGAAATGATAAGAAACTTCAGTATTATTGCAACCGTCATTAAAAAATTAATCATTAATTAACCATTATTCCAGTGTATAGTAACAATTTATTCAAAGACAAAGTCGCGTTAGTCACTGGTGGGCGCAGCGGGATTGGGTATGCCATCGCTAAGCAATTCTTGCAGTTGGGCGCTACTGTGGTCATTTGTTCTCGGAAAGAGGAACCGCTTATGGCTGCGGCGACAGAGCTGAGTGAATATGGTCCGTGTACCGCGCTGCCTTGCGACATCCGTAAGACGGAGCAGGTTCAGGCACTTGCCAAATTCATTAAGGAGCAACATGGTAGGCTGGATATTCTAGTCAATAATGCTGGTGGGCAGTTTCCGGCCCTAGCAGAATATATTAGTGATAATGGCTGGAATGCAGTGATCAACAACAACCTCAATGGTACATTTTTTATGATTCGTGAGATGTCGAATGCCTTTTTCATCCCACAAAAACAAGGGACGATTGTCAATATCATAGCAGACATCTTTAGAGGATTCCCAGGAATGAGCCATACTGGTGCAGCACGAGCCGGTGTTGAAAACCTCACCAAAACGCTTGCCGTAGAATGGAGTCAACACGGCATACGGATTAACAGTGTAGCACCGGGGATTATTGAGTCGTCAGGGCTTGACCAATATCCGCCGCAGATTCAAGAGATGTTCGAAGAAGCCAAGAAAGCAGCACCGATGGGCCGATTTGGAACTTCCGAGGAGGTCGCCAATGCCGTTGTTTTTCTAGCGAGTCCATTGTCTTCCTACACCACAGGCATCAGCTTGTATGTGGACGGCGCTAAGCACTTGAACTTTGACAAAATGGGGATGATCAAAGCCATGAAATCAATGATGGGATAATTAATGTTTAATGATTAATGAAAAGTGGACGAAATAAATGTCTTAAAAACTAACTCTTATGAATAGTATACTTGAGGAACGGTCGGGTAATAAATGTGAACTTTGTAATGGGACGGAGAGTTTGACGGCTCATCTTGTTGCGCCTAAGAAGGAGGAGATTGCTGACAATCAAGTAGTGTTGTGTGGGGAATGCCTTGGGCAGATTACTGAGAGCTCGCCACTTGTTGTGAATCACTGGCATTGCTTGAATGAGAGTGTATGGAGTGAGGTGGAGGCTGTCAAAGTACTGGCCTACCGTGTTCTTGGTCGGTTGAGTGATCAGGACTGGGCGGTTGATCTCAAGAACATGATGTATATGGAAGAGGCGACACAGGAGTGGGCAGATCACCAAGCAGATGCGGCTATCGTCCATAAGGATTCGAATGGGAATGTTTTAGAGGCTGGTGACACAGTGACGCTGATCCAGGATTTGAACGTGAAAGGCTCAAGTCTCATTGCTAAGCGCGGGACGTCTGTGCGTAGGATTCGATTGGTACACGATAACGCAGAACACATTGAGGGTAAGGTGGAAGGACAACAGATCGTGATCCTGACTAAGTTTGTGAAGAAAATTTAATTAATGAACGCTTCGCTAATGAATAGTTAGCAATGAATGCAAAGTTCTGCTTCCAATAATGACATCCCTACAGGAGCGATCGCTCCTACAATAACAGCTTTTTACTCTAAAAAGCCTAAATCCAACATTTTTCACTCCCGAAAACAAGCGTTAAGAACATTTTTAAGAATTAACATAAGTCACTGTTAATCAACAATAAAACATCTCTATTGCTAGAAAACTCTTTCTTTAGCATCCTTCAATTACAATATTTTGGTTTTTTATTTCTCTTCGAAAAGCGTGTACTTACAATCGGAAAGAATAGTTACTGATTAATGATTAGTGTTTAATTAAGACAACTCGATCGATTTAATTAAAACGAGCAAGTATGGGACAACTTAGAACGATGCATATACATGCATAGGGCTAGATCATAATGCCTAATCAATCCGCTAATTAACTGAGAATGGGCTGTAGGTAGAATGCTATCCAGACACTGGTTTTCAGTAAGTAACTCCTTTCCATTAGGTGCTATTTCCTGCACCTAATTTCACACAATTTTATAACCTAAAAGCTTTAAAAATGAAAAAAAGACACTTTTTTCACCTAGGATTTCTATGCCTAATTGTCACCTTATTTTGTAGCCTTCCTGCTACTTCCTACGCAGGATTCGCTACTGAGCACTGTGTTCAAAATACAGGTATTATCGTAACCATCCAAGGACTCACATCCACACCAATTGAGTTGGAGTATCCTGAAGAATTTGAGGGAACAGCCATCACCTTGACGATTTACTTAGACGGGGAAATTCTGTATCAGGAAACGACTTATGAGACAACGGTTGATTATGCATCGCTTGAATTGCCTGACGGCGAGAAGAGTTTGGTGGTCCAAGTTGCAGAGAACACTACAACGATAGTATTTTGGTAATTTGTTTACTGTAATTCTTCTAATTTTTCTAAGAGCCATGGGCGACTGACAATTCGCTGCATGGCTTTTGTTTTTTTTATGAGTTCCTCAGGTCTTACTTTGGCAAATTTGCTAGAGGAAGCCAAGGGCAATTGAGACGCGATTTTGATGAAATTTACGTTTGCATCGTACAGCTCTTTAACGATATCAGCCTGTTTAAGTTTACGTTGCAGGTATTGTCTAAAAGCAGTGCCCCGAGCTTCAATTTCCAAGTAACTATCTACTTTTTTAGTTTCGTAAAGGCATTTAATTATCAAGACATAAGATCGTAGCCCATAGGAGTGATGGCTAAACTGTAATAGATTAGATTTGAGGAATGCCTTTTCATATTTCCCTTCACTAAACAGCAAAAATGCCTCATACAGGTTATTGACATTCTCCTTTTGATCCGGCCCCTCTCGAAGGAATGGAAGGTATTCCTTTACAAAGACTCGGACTTTATCAAACTCTTTTAAACTAGTGCCAATATCTATAATACTATTAAAGACATTGTTATTTATATATCCAGAATTGAGCAATAGTTTTGCTTCTATACCGTAACCATATAATTCGAAAATCTCTTTAATTCGAATGTTTTGATTTAAAGAAAACCAGGCTAAATTTACCATCTTGCCAAGGTATTGTAATTTTAGGTTTTGGCTAAGCAAGTGGCTCCTTTTCAACCAAAGTGACTTCAATTGAAAGTAATTTTCTTCGTTTGGATCAAGTGCCAGCCTAAGTATCTCAGTAAACAGATGTACTACTGGATGGTCTTCAAATAGTTTAAAAAACTCATGCTTTTGCTGCACACTATTGATGTCAAAAGGATTCCCCGTTACTAAATGATGTATTATCTGATGTATCCTGTAATGCAGTTTTGCAATGACATAGCCCAAATCGAGATCGTTTTGCAGTTCTATTAATTCAATTAAACGATCCTCATTATAAGTTTTTGAATAGCGGGTGTAAAAAAAAGATTCGTTAAGCAGTTTGACCTTAGCATCGTAATGATGAAAATCTCGCTCTGGATTCTCGTTTAATAGCTTAGTGTTTTCAATAAAAGCTGCTTCGAGTAGATCAGACAACGTTCTGTTTTTGTATTGTTCTTGTAACAACTCCCTCCTAAGAGCAGGATTGGCCTTGGTTTCCTGCAAAATGAGAAAATCGTTTAACAACGGTAGCGTATCCGCTATTAAACGTCTGAAGTTTTGTGAATTGTTTTCTTTATTTGGGAATAACTTAGTGCATGCCTTTTGTTTGATTTTCTCAAAGTTATTGTACTCGTTTGGTTTATGTTTTGCTAAAAATTCAACAAGACTATTGATTTTGGCAGGTTTACGTCCAATCACGAAGGTCTTAAATGCTTTTACCTCCTTGGGCGTCAGTGTGTAAAACAGGTGAAACAGTTTGTCCTTTTTCATAGATTGGTTGTTGGTTTTTTGTTTCTATTGCCACTTTGATTTCATGTATCCCTAATTGATTCAGACTAGATACATTACTTGAATACATTCTACGTAATTCACGGACAAAGAGAGCAAAGGATGAAATAAATGTAATAAAAAAATAGTAAAATTCAAGGCGAAATATGATTTTTTACACTTTGTAGATCAATGTACAACCAATACATTTACAGTAGCTTACCTTAAATAGCAAGACAAGTAACTTTTAATTCCCTTTCACAAATCCATTATTTTGAAGTTTGCTCACCATCAAGGTTCGTAGTACTTTCGAATCAAATTAATAATATTCTAATACAAAAATAAGCAAAACTACTGCCTGTTGATTTTACCTTCCATCTTAAGGCAATAGCTAAAAGAAGCTAATTGGAGTCCTAAGTTTTTAATAGTATGCAACTCCTAATTACATTAAAAGGAATAGAAGACCTGAGCCATCACTTTCCAGCGGACGTGGACCCCAAAGAAACTGAGTTCAAGCGCCTCTAGGAGATCAATGAGGAGCTACTAAAAAAGCTCATCAGTGCCGGGCATTCTGACCTAAGCATGGAGTACATATTCACGCAACTGTATTTCGATCTACAGTGCCTCTTCAAGACATTTGAGGTAACTGTGAGGGAGGAAGGTATTGCTTGTAGACTGGTGGATTATTGGAATGCACATGAGTCAGTGCTCCTTGTGGGCAATGATTAGTAATTTTCTTATTCCTTGTGACTGCTGGGGTTGAGTAATATGCCATCTAAGCGTTATTTAACCAATTGAAAATATTACCAGAAGCAGAAGAAACAGTTTAACCACATTCGATTCTCGATTGTCCACTATTGATTGTTCATTATATCTCGCATGGTTTTTGTAGACCTCAATGTTTACAATATTTATTCATAAAAAAAGTTAAAATGAACAAGTTAAATATCTTGGTTTCCCTGCTTGCAATTTCTTTCCTAGTTGGATTTAGCAGCTGTAAGAAGGTAGAAGGTTGTACAGATTCAAACAGCCCTACTTACAATGTTGAAGCTGAAAAAGACGATGGTTCTTGTGTATCTGTTGCAGATGCTATGACTGGAACTTGGAATGCATCAGAAACTGCTGCTGGAATCACTCAATCGTATGATGTCACGATCGCAAAAGTAGATGACAATACCATTCTTATTACTGAAAAAGACAGAATTGCATCGCCTTTGTTTACTCCTGACTCTTATGAGGTAGATTTAAATTGGGCGACTAAAATGGTAACGAGCACAAATGACATCTACACAGGTACTATTGGTGGCGAAAATAGCATTGATGTTAATTATACTGTCGTAAATAGCTCAGGTTTAGACTTTACCGTTGCAGTTAAGTACACAAGATAATAAAAGCTGATTTTTCAGTAATGGAAAGTACAGATCTCAGCCCGGGGCATTGCACAACAGTACCTCGGGTTCTTTTGTAGTTACTTTTTTACTTTTTGGGCCCTTATCTCGCTATCCGCTAATACTCCATGCACCGCCATGCTGTTTAGCATAGTCGCTCCTTGTCTTCGTTCATCCACTCAGCCTGCAGCGCTCCTTGCTGCACTAGCATATCCGCACATCTCGTTCCGCTTCTATCAAGGGTCCTATCCCAATACGCCATTCCTATGCCCTGTAACAAGGGCTGACTACGCATCTCGTTCCGCTTCTATCAAGGGTCCTATCCCAATCAATAATAGCTATCTCTTAGATGGTAATCAGCATTGAAAGTACGTTTTTGTTCAGGACTAAGATGAATAGTAAGGAAAATAAACAGTAGTTGCGACTCAGTAAGGTCGCATGCAGTTTCAAACCCTGAGAATATAACCCACACAGAGTTATCTCCTTGAAATTCTATTTAATATTATAGCCGTTATTCAAACTCAGATTGTCGAATATTGTTATCCCGTGCCACATAAGCGTCTGGAAAGTCGAGTCTGAGCTTATGCTGAAGGGCTGTAGCTTCTAGCTTGGTACGGAAGGCACCCACGTTCAATTTATAAAAAGGAGCTTTGTAGGTCCACTCCGCGCTAAGATCTGGGAATCTGGATAAGAACTTTTCCTTCATATTCATTACTTTCATCCGATCGGTGCTTGCAGTCAATTGAAGGCGCCAACCGGTAACAGCACCCACAGATCTGTTTTCCTGCTTATGACGCTCAATCATTAATGAAATAAGGTCATCCTCGTATACACTAATTTGAGCAGTACACACTTGGAAAAACAGGAAAAACCCCAATCCTATCAACAATTTAATTTTCATGCTTGCATTATTTTTATACTTTTGGAGCATCCCAACCGGTTGGCTCCAGCATTTATCAAATCTGTAGCTTTCTTGTGGTTGTCTATTCCGCCAGAAGCTTTAATTTTCACCTTATCTTGAAGTTTCGATTGCAAGAATTCAACAGTTTCGATTGTTGCCCCTTTTCCGTTATAACCAGTAGATGTTTTTACAAAATCGACACCAATCTCAAGGCAGATATCGCATAATTTGTCCAATTCACTATCCGTCAACATACCTGTTTCCAAAATCACTTTTACGATCTTGCCTTTGATGTGAGTGGCAGTTGTAACACTATTGATGTCATTCTTCACATAAGCCCAGTTTCTATTTTTAACTGCACAAATATTAATCACAACATCCAATTCGTCAACACCATCATCAATGGCTCGTTTAACTTCTTCCACTTTTGCAGGAGTGCTAGAGTATCCCATCGGAAAACCAATAACCGTGGCAACCTTTACAGGGTGATCTTGAAGTAGTCTGGCTGCATCACCAGCAAAATATGGTGGTATACACACTGCAGCAAACTTATTATCAATAGCTTCCTGACACAAAATCTTTACTTCTTCAACACTGCAATCGGGTTTCAAAATGGTATGGTCAATCATTCCAGATAACTCAAAACTATCTTCCATTCTTGTTTTTATTAATTGTACAAATATAAACTAATTCACTTAGAAAAGAGTAAATTATCAATGCATGTTAACGCTATTTATTAGAATTTCTTACGGACGAATAATTGAAAGTCGCTTAGTTGCTAATATTTCTCCACGATTTGACGAAATACTATACAAGTAATTCCCTTTGTTCAATTGACTGATATCAACAGTTGCAATGGTATTTCCATTAACAAATATATTTTCGGAAATTAATTTCATTCCCAATATATTATAGATATCAATGGTGTAATTTCCTGATTCTTTGAGCGATATTTCTACATCAATCTTGTTAATCGCTGGATTTGGATAAGCATTGATAAAAGCAATTGAACTGTTTAAATCATCTTCAACACTAGTAATATCACTAGGATCAACCTTATAGTTTACCGAAATAACATCGCCAGTATTTTCATCAACATTCACAGTCATTATCGACACTTTTTCAACATCATTTATGAAAGCATATGCAAGTGTGGTATCCAACCCAGTAAAGGGGATTTGAGTACCAAATGTAGATGGATCGACCCATCCAAGTAGCGGTACCTTAAATTCAATCTGTCTGTCTATAATACTATATTGCTCCACTCTCAATACATCAAACGTTCCATGATTTGTCGTAAGTGTACCCCAGGCATCAACTAAATCGGTTCGCTCTATTGTCTGTATATTACGAATCGAATCAACTGTAATAAACGGTGGTAAAAGACTATCTAAAAGTGCTTGCAAAAACGGAAAATCCTGGGGATCAAATGCAACATTATTAGAATTTAAATCAAAGAAGGTAGAATTATAGGTCATTGGTGTATTCAACAGTACGCTTGTTGGAGCTAGTGGAATACTAAAACCTCCACCTCCAAAACCAATCCCACCATATACACCAATCAATTCTAACTGATTGCCACTATTCTTTACATAGCCTTCATTCGAACCTCCTAGAGGAAGCATAATGTCTGCAGTCGGATAATCCGCGCCAACAGTACCCTGCGAAGCAAGAATGACTTCAGAAGTATCTAGAAAACTTGGTATAAACTGATCGAACACCCAAGTTTGATTGGGGCCAGCAGCTGTAATTACAACATTTTGATTAGGTCCTTCTCCTGCAGTATAATACACATCTCCTACTTGAGGGAAAACGGCATTGGTAACAGTGATTTGCCCGTAGCAAACCAGAACAGCAAGTATATTTAATATTATAAGTAAACTTTTTTTCATACTATGATTTTTGTACACTTTAATTATAACAAATTACAACTAAAATTTGTACAATTCAGCTTTTAATAAAAAATAACAAATAAATAAGAATCATTTGTCACTATTATGACCCAATTTTGACCATCTTCGATGGATTAAGAAAAAACTGCATTCGTCTGTACCAAATTTCAATTAACAGTCCATTAACATCCGCCCCTTACAGTAACAAAATCACTGGTAATCAATCAATTAACGACTGCAATAACAATCGCTAAATCACTAACTATAATTCAAATTGAAATATTTAGTTATTACTGACATAAAATCCTTAATTTTGTTATTCGTTTCCTAATTATAAATCATTCTACTTGGAAGAAAATGTACAAACGGAAGGTGTCTACGAAAGCAGACAACCTTACCATAAAAAACTAGTAAAACGACTTTGGCTACTTCTGGCATTCGGAATTCTTGCCGTTATGGGCTTATTTCTGTTTTTGTCATTAGGCGATTTGCCCACTTTTGAACAGTTGGAAAATCCTAGAAGTGAGACCGCTACAGAAATTTTCTCTTCTGATGGAGTACTGCTTGGTCGCTTCTTTATTAAAAACAGAATTAACGTTAAATACGAAGAGCTACCTGATTATCTGGTCCAAGCCCTTATCGCTACAGAAGACGAACGGTTTACAGATCACTCGGGCATCGACAAGCGCGCCCTGGCAAGAGTGGCCACCAGAACCGTGCTAGGAGGAGACAAGAGTGGTGGCGGTGGTAGTACCATCACACAACAGTTAGCCAAATTACTGTTCGACCGGCCTCCATTTACTGGCAATCCATTCAAGAAAATATGGGTAATGGGAACCACAAAACTCAAGGAGTGGATCACCGCAGTAAAATTAGAACGAAGTTATACGAAAGAGGAAATCCTTACCATGTACCTCAATAAGTTCAACTTTATTCATGGTGCTTATGGTATTCGTTCTGCTTCAGAAATCTATTTTGGTAAAACTCAGGACTCCTTATCCATAGAAGAATCGGCAACACTGATTGGTATGCTGAAAAATCCATCTCTGTTTAATCCAATTAGCCGTCCCGACACCACCATTCACAGACGTATGATCGTCCTTTATCAAATGATGAAGAACAACATGATTACAGAGGCAGAATACGACTCTCTAAGGGTGCTGCCATTGGACATGTCCAAGTTCAAAAAAGTAGATCATAATGATGGTTTGGCACCACACTTCAGAGAACACTTGAGGGATGATATCAAACAGATTCTTAAAGATAATCCCAAATTAGATGGCTCTACTTACAACATTTATGAAGACGGATTAAGGATCTACACCACTATCGACAGCCGAATGCAGGAACATGCTGAGAGAGCAGCACAAAAGCACCTCGCCAAAATGCAAAAACTGTTTTTCGAACATTGGAAAAACCGCGATCCATGGAAATACCGTGAAGATACCGAAAGGCAAACCGATGAAGACCTTAAGCGACGACAGCAAGCACTCAACAAACAAATTAGAGTGTCAAAACGATACATAGCTCTCAGAAAAGAAAATCTCAAACTCATCAAAGAACAAAAATACCGAGATATAGACATTGAACGATTGCTTGATGTAGAGAAAAAAAGAAGCCAAATCGACAAATGGGTCAAGACCAAGTTTATCGGTCAGCCTCTAGCCAATAAATACAAGAAAACACTGGACTCCCCAGACTGGCCCAAACTCAAAAAGGAATGGAAAGCATTTCAAAAAATAGTCGACAAAGCGTTTGATAAAGAACAGCAAATGACCGTCTTCGCCTACAACAACCAACATCATATAGACACTTTGATGTCACCATTGGATTCCATCAAATACAATAGAATGCAATTACAAACTGGTTTCATGGCTGTAGAGCCCCAAACTGGTTATGTCAAAGCATGGGTCGGTGGAGCAGATCATCGGTTCTTCAAGTATGATCACGTTAATAAATCAGTCGCCAGACAAATCGGATCTACCTTTAAACCATTTCTATACGCTATTTCTATAGATTTGAGAGGCTACTCTCCTTGCCACCAGGTCATTGACCAACCCGTGACTATAGAGAAAGGAACCTTCCACTTAAAAGAGGATTGGACGCCCAAAAACGTAGGAGAATACACCAACGCTCCCATTACCTTAATGCAAGCGCTTAAAGAGTCTAAAAACTCCGTTTCCGCTTATCTGATGAAAGACATGGGCAGTCCAGAACCGCTTAGAGACTTAATTGGTAATATGGGGATTGACCTCAATAGAGTGCCGCCCGTTCCCAGTATTTGCTTGGGTACTCCAGATTTATCTGTCTACGAAATGACAGGCGCCTATACTGCTTTTGCGAATGGCGGAATTGTCAGCAAACCCATTTACATCAACCGAATTGAAGATAAAAACGGTAATGTAATCCACGAATCCATCATCGAACAAAAACAAGTACTCAGCGAACAGGCCAATCACGTCATGATCCAAATGCTGAAAAACGTAATCGGTAGCCGCCTTGGAATAGAAACTATAAATGGTGGAAAAACTGGAACTACCAACTCTCACGCTGATGCTTGGTATATGGGTGTTACCCCCAATCTTGTAGCAGGTACTTGGGTCGGTTGCGATGACCGTTGGCTCCGATTTAGAGATCTTAGATATGGACAAGGAGCGAGGTTGGCAAGACCAATCTTTCAATACTTCATGAAAGCCGTCGAAGCTGACGAAGAACTTGAATTTGATAAAACCGCCATGTTCCCCGAGCCCTCTGGCCCAATTGAAATTGAATTAGACTGTGCAGAATATCAACAGTTTTCAGATAGAGTAGACCCTGGAGGCGTGTACCCTGGCGAGGAAGGAGAACCAGCCATCGAGGAAGAGATTGACGACGAATTCGAATTTGGTGATGACGATGATTGGGAAGATGACTTTGAAGAGGAAGGCGGAGCAGGAGATAATATCAGTGATTATCCAGGACAAAGGCCTAAAAGGAAAAAAATTGATGGGAACCAACCACAAGGAGGAACCATTGAAAATAGTGGAGAAGAGGATTCAGAACAACCCAACACCCCAGCACCTAGTGCCCCACCTGTATTTGAAGAAGAAGAGGAGGAGGACGATTTTTAACGGCTGAACATCCCGTTACTATGACAACTGAGGATTACAAAAAGCTGGCTCCTACATTGCCTCATCAACCAGGCGTCTATCGTTATCTCGATGATAAAGGCGTAGTGCTTTATGTAGGAAAAGCAAAAAATTTAAAAAAACGAATCGCTTCTTACTTTGGTAATAAAAAGCACCAAGCGCATAGAACCAGAGTACTGATTCGCGTTGCTAGTTCCCTTGTATACACGATAGTGGAGTCGGAACAAGACGCGCTACTCCTCGAAAACTCCCTAATCAAAAACCTGCAACCACGCTATAATGTACAACTGAAAGACGGTAAAACTTATCCCTATATTTGTATCAAGAAAGAGCGTTTTCCCAGAGTATTTATGACTCGGAATGTCGTAAGGGATGGTTCTAAGTATTATGGCCCCTACCCTTCCGTTAAACGGATATCGATCGTACTAGAGATCATCCGGAGACTCTTTAGACTTCGAACTTGTAGCTACAATTTATCCGAAGCAAACATTGAAAAAGGTAAGTTTAAGGTTTGTTTGGAATTTCACATCAAAAACTGCAATGGTCCTTGCGAAGGATTAGAAGATGAGGAAGCCTACAACGAAAAAATCAGCCAGATCAAAAATATCCTTAAAGGTAATTTTAGTCAGGTGAGGCAATATCTCAAAACTCATATGGCGCTTAGTGTGGAGCAACTGGAATTTGAAAAGGCTCAGGTCTTTAAGGAAAAGTTGCATCTATTAGAAAACTACCGCAGTAAATCAACAGTCGTCAGTCCTACCATTGTTGATGCGGATGTCTTCACCATTGAAATCATTGAAAATCTCGCCATTGTCAATTACATGAAAATTGGTAACGGCGCATTACTCAATACCTTTATGCTTGAAATGGTGCCCAACCTTAATGATAAGCCTGAAGCGCTCCTAGAATACAGTGTTCCGATACTCATGGAAAAATTCAATAGTATCGCCGCAGAACTGATAGTCCCTTTCCCTATTCAATTGCCAGAGATGGAAGGGATCACTATCACGGTTCCACAGCGAGGAGAAAAGAAAAAGTTGCTGGATCTATCTAGCAAGAATCTGACCTACTATAAGTTGTTGAAACAAAAGGAAAATCTTAATAAAGAACAAAAACAAACCCACGCTGCACGAATTCTCAAAACCATGGAAAAAGACTTGCAGCTCGACGGTATCCCCACACATATTGAATGCTTTGATAACTCGAATCTCATGGGCACCCATCCTGTCGCCTCTATGGTCGTTTTTAAGAACGTTAGACCTGCCAAGAAGGATTACCGCCACTACCACATCAAAACAGTTGTAGGACCCGACGATTACGCTTCTATGGAGGAAGTCGTCTATCGTCGCTACAAACGATTGTTAGAGGAAGATAAGCAACTCCCACAACTCATTGTGATTGATGGTGGCAAGGGGCAACTCAGTTCCGCTATGAAGAGCATTCGTGAGTTGGGCCTTGAGAAGCGTATCACTGTGATAGGCATTGCCAAGCGCCTAGAAGAAATCTACTTCGCTGACGACCCGATTCCCTTGCATTTGAGCAAACGCTCTGAAACCCTAAAAGTCATCCAACAATTGAGGAATGAGGCACACCGTTTCGCCATTACCTTTCACCGTAATCTCCGATCTAAGGACTTTGCCAAAACTGAACTGACAGATGTTCCGGGTATTGGCAAAAAGACTGCTCAAAAGCTCCTACTGCACTTCAAATCTGTAGACCGCATCAAGCAAGCCACTACTGGCGAATTGCGCCGCGTTGCTGGCAAAGCCGTTGCTGAAAAACTGTTAGCTTATTTTAATGGGAAAGATAAAGGGGAATGAAAGTAGTATTTAGATATTCGTTAACTCTGTTGATTTTGTTGAGCTTTTTGTCGAACCCGCTACAATCACAAACCCTTCCATTATCAGGGACAACCATCAAAAAAAATGATGGGACTGTCCACTTTCAAAGCAATATACTGATCACTAATCGAGATTATCTGGTATACATTAATTGGTTAATAAAAGTATATGGAGCCGCTTATCCCGAAAGAGTGTGGGAAGCCATTCCACAAGATTGTATTATTATTGATCGTGATAGTTTAAGTCTTAGCAACTTTGGACAAATTTTATCGAATACGAATGGCTATTGGAGAGACTATAACTTCAATTACAACTACATTGATTATCCCTTAATAGGTTTGGATTACAATCAAGTAGGAGATTTCTTAAAATGGCTAAGTGACCGATACAATGAAATCGCCTTGATTAAACAGAAAGGGAGAGCAATTGGATTTTTCGAGCAATCATATGAAGACAGTTTTTCTCTAGAAACGCATTTGAATGAACAATTCGAAACCTATTGGATGGGGGATGATGCCGGTGAATATGTGGTAAAGTGGGAAGATGGGATTTTGCTTCCTGCGTTTTTCTATTCTATTAACAAAAAAGCTAATAAATCAAGCAACCTAAGGAAACAAAAAAGAGGTGTTTTACCCTTCCTAACTAAATGGGAAGATTTCTTCAATGAAAATAGTAAAGCCTTTGAGCCAAGTGATACTATACCCTATACTGTGGTTACAGGTGAATATGTATACCATTCAATTCCACTATTCTATTTCGGTAGTGCTGAGTTGTTACCAGTAATCAAAAGGAAAAAGATAATTAAGGATTTAAGACAAACCATGTTTGATTCATATATCAACAACTTTGATTATAATTGCCAGTATTTAACTTCGGAAGAAGAAAAGAAGTCAAGGGATATTTATGGCCAAATGCATTATGTGGTTCTAGGGGAGGATGAACAGTCTAGAATAGTCATTCATAAGCCATTGAGGAAGAAAGAAGACTACCAACTAAACGGACTGTACTCTTTCGGGTACTATATCTTAATTCCTTCAACATCAGTAAAATAAAAGCTATTTAAACTGCTGAATTATATGCCGAACTAAACAAATTAGATTGCAAAAAGACAACATCACAAAAGAAAACCTAGATCAGCAAATTAGAGAAGCGACCAATCTGCTCCTTGAAATGGCAAGAGAACATTCTTGGAATAACATTTCAAACAACCTAAAATTTATAGTTAAAATAATAACAAGAAACGAAAATTCTTTTGAACCAAGTCGATTGAGGAAGAAACGATTAGGCAAAGAGAAAAAACTAGACTTAGAATCCGCTATTACTCAATTAAAATCCAATTATGATAATACTTATCTAATCGAGCTTTACATTTTCAAAGCGAACAAAAAAGAAACAATTGTAGATATCCAGATCTTGGAAAAATCTGAACTAGAACCAGAATTTAGACGTACCATTTATGATAATCCGCCGCAGCTTCATTGCAAAGTTGCATTACCTCCCTACATTGGTAGAGAAAAGAAATACAAATTCGATATCAATTGGGAATTAGGAACCATTGAATATAAATGGAAAATGTTTTGGTGGAGAAAAAGAATGGAAAAGATCCTGAATAAATGAAGCACATCAAAGAGCTATACCCTAGGATCTTTTCACACCCCAAACCGCTTATCAACCTCGGACTTAGCTCCTCAAGCACTGAAGGTGCAGCATCTACTAGCCCGGGGTGGCGCGCAGCAGAACCCTGGGATCCTATCGCCCCACTACTCCAAAGCGCTGAAAGTGCGTCATAAATTTGGCAGGATGCCGCACTTTCAACGCTCTGATTTTGGGGGTTGTCTTGAGACCCAGGGTTTTACCCGGTTTTACCCTGGGCTAGTAGATGCCGTACTTTCAGTACTCAAAGTAGTACCCACAATTCGGGATAAAGCCGCCACTAACAACCAATCCAATACCTTGATACTCGCAAGGTGCCTAGCATCGGCCTTATTTGTATAAAAAAAGCCGCTAATCTAAGATCAGCGGCTCCTTCAATTTATTTTAATCTTCTCCTAGAAGAATGTATTTCTGTTATCTGACACCTCAGCTTTTTTCTTTAATGCTTCGATGATCGTGCCTCCTGTACCCATTCCGCCATTGCCACTCAACAGTCGTTGTAGTTGTTGGGATTCTTGTCTTCGGATGGCTGCAGTTGTTGCTGATGGAGGTGCTACAGGTACAGAGTTTAGACGAACCACGTAAACACCATTTTCGCCTGCGATTGGTTTTGATTCCTGACCTTGGCTCAATGAGAATACAGAGGCTAGTACATTGGGCTCCGTCCCTAGTTCACTAGCGCCACCACTGTAAAAGCTTACACCTTGAGCAGAATCAACCGTAACATTGTATGCTGCTGCTGCTGCTTGAAGGCCTTTTCCTGATAAAGAGGCGATTAGTTTCTCCGCTTTTTTCTTATTCACAAGTTTTAACTTAATCTGGTTTTTAAGTTCTGGCGTTAATGCCATAATACCAGGAGCAGTGACACTTCCTAATCCAGCGACTACGTAGTATTTGTCGAAAAACTCAACTTGGTCAGCGAAGGTATAGACATCAGCAGAAACCTGACCAGGAGAGGCACTGAATGCCCATTTTGTCATATCTCTTGCAGCATCGCCAGCAGGCAAGTCTGTTTCCGGTAGTTGATAATCATTGATGTAAACTGTTGTCTGATTAATTTCCATTCCTTTCTCGCTTGCACTTTTTTGCATTACCTCTAAAGAACGGTTATCTCTAAGGAATTCCTGAGCGGCGTTAAACTTGCTGTTTTGAGTTTCTTCACTAGGAACGATCACTTCTTCAACGTAAGCTACACGAACTCCTGTTTTTCCTGTGTTTACGATTTTCTCAATTTCCATAAAGTGAACACCGTTTGGTGTTACCACATAATGACGTTCTCCCTTTTTAGAACCATATAGTGCCTTATTTCTTAGTGCTGGGACTGGGAAATTTCCATCAAACATTGGAACGTCTCCTCCAGTCTGAGCATCTTGGCTTTGACTGAATTTACCTGCAAGCACACCAAATGGCGTACCAGCGTCTAACGCGGTTTCCACACTATCCTTAATGAAACGCATTGCTGCTTTAACTGCTGCAGGATTAAATTTCGTGTTTTCCACTTGTCTGTATATCTGACGTATTTTAACAGAGTCAGCAACTTGTCTTCTATCAACAACTTTTACTGCTCTGAAATATCCGTTGTCTAGGTAAGGTCCTACAACAGTTCCTGGAGGAACACTGAATACTTCTCCTTGAATAACCTCACTGATAGCATCTTTAAAGAAATACTGTGTATCATAACTACCATCATTGTTTTGAATGAAAGCAGAGTCATTTTCAACAGTTCTGAACTGATCAGCAAGCGCTGCAATTCGGCCTTTGATTGCATTCGAATCGGCAACAGTTGGGTCTACTTCAAATGAAACAAACTGAACGGTTCTCGATTCTTCTGTTTGAGAATAAACCCCTTTGTTTTCATTCATGTAACCAATAATCGCGTCATCTGTAACCTGAACATTTTCTTCAATCTTATCGTAAGGCACTTTAACAAAAGACACATCAGCAGTAGAAATGCTTGATTTGGTTTCTTCTGCCATCCAAGTTGGTGTATACATTGATTTAGCGACTAGAGTATTCAGTTTACTACCAAGAGCGTCTACAATTACCTGATCTTCCAAGTCACTCCAAACTCTATTGAACTGTGGATTATCTGAAGCAATGAATTGGTCGTGTGATTCTTTGATTGTAGCAGGGTCGATACCTGTTTGCGGATTGTAGAACATTCGATAGATTACCGGACTGATGTTTTGACCATACAGTCTTTCTTTTAATTCTTCACTACCAACACCCAGACCGAGCGCTTCTGCTTCATCAGATACGATCGCTTCATTTACGAAGTAGTTCCACAATTCTTCTCTGCTTGTGTGCGCATCGCCACCTTGACTATTTCTAAGGTCTTGTTTTTCTGCAAAATCGTTGTAGGCAATCTTCTTACCATTTATCGATCCAAGATCGTTTGATCTTCCACCCATTCTACTTTGGTTCTGAAGCATATCCATCAGGATAAATCCTCCCATCCCCAAGGCTATACCAATGATTAGAATCCAACTATTCCTTCTAATGTCACCAATTATTGCCATTATTTATTAATTTTTTGTTGCGTTTTCGACAAATTCGCACTGATTTTCAATGACAAATTTTCGTTAATGTTTTAAACTTAATTTGGTCTCTGACCTGTATTTTGTTGGTTTACAACCGGCTATGAATTTAAATCAACAATTTACTTTTGAAATTCTGCCTATTATTTTTGGTTTAGGCAAAATGTTTTGCAAAGAAAGAGCTTTATAGTCGAAATTCAAAATTTTTTCCCTTTGATCTGTAATCTATTTATTTATAGTTTTAAATTGAGTTTGTAGGGGTTTTAAAAGGAAAGGACAACTTGTGTTTGTTTTTTATTAATGTTTGCAACTTGTTATTATTATTGATCTTGAATAGATAAATAAAAGATTGAAATTATTGAGTATTCCGCATCATAACTTTAGCAAATGTTTCTTAGCCAGAAAGTGTTGTGATGTATAGCGGCTATTGACAATGAAAAAGCACTGTGATGCCAGAGGTTCCAGGTAATTTCCCGTAAGGGACAAAATATTTATCCTTTTTAGCAATCGTATGTTTGTGTATTGGTTTATAATGACCAACCCCTTTAGATGTTACTGCTTGCCAAACTGCTCTACATATTGCAGGACGGTCTCGTAATACGCATCTACTGCTTCACCGATCCTTGAGCTAGTCTTAATACACTTTTCCTTATAGTCTTCTAAGTACAAGCGAAGTGCTTCCTCCTTGCTGTCCTGCAGGAAACTCTCCCCAAACACAAGCGGCCCTTTGACGTGACGGGTCAGGAATAAGTTGCGCGCGTAGACGCCTAGCGTACCTGTATAAACACTATTCTTAGTCAAATAGAACACGCTATTCTGGGGAACGATGGCGGGAACCTTGAGGACTTCGATATGTTGTTCCATAAACACTTTGCTGAGATTGACGGAATGCTCAAAGTCCTCTGAAAGCAATATTCGTAGGAAGTGTAAGCGGTCAATCGGTTTGTTCAATTCATTTTTCATGAATCCGCCGCCTACAAATGCCATACTGTAATTGGTTTCCGTTGGTTTGTAGTAGCCATCCACCATGTTTGCGCCACTCGCGTTGTAGTGGATGATCAGTGTAATGTCTGGTTGGAAGGCATTGATTTTATCCGCTCGCGTCCTTAGGTCATTCCGATTGAAGTAATACCTAAATTTTTCATTGACGGAGGCTTTTTTGTGCCATTCTACTTGATCACTAGTGAGTTTGCCAGATTTTTGATCTCGTTTCAATTGTCTTTTCATGACCGACTTGAGCCATTTGTCGAACGTTGGTCCTGCTGCACTCTTTCCGCGTTTTCTAGTGATCAGCACCTTGGCGCCTGCTCTTTTCAGTCGTTTCCTTAGTATGGCAGCTGTTTCGAAGGTAAGGTCTGATTCGAAGAAGCTCACGTCGTTGTCTAGTCCTAGGTCTTCGCCCTTGATACGCATAAACTTACGTTCGATGACTGCATTCTCAGTTCTGTTGGCGTTGTGCCCGGGGTCTAGGGCGATCCTCATCCCTTTCAGCGAATTCGGGACTACTCTCTTAGGTCGTTGTGCTTCGTACTGACTGGTGGGGAATGGCGCTGTTCCTTTGGCGAGATACCGTGCTACTGCTTCGTCTACCGTAAAACCGTCAAGCATATTGAGGAAGGTGTTGACTTCATCCCAATAAATTGTTGCCTCTGGTTTGTTGTTGAGGCTGTCTTCTGCACTGGCAAACATGGTGACTCCTTGCTCATTGATTTGGATTTGGCGGTGTAGCACCTTGTCTCGAATCAAATAAGGGAGGTTATGCTTTGCGCGCTCCAGATAATCCTGCGCCACTAGTGTGAAGGCGCTCAAACAAAGAAGAAGGGTAATCTGTATTTTCATCTGGTGATTGTTTTGACAAATATATGGAAAACTGAGGAAGTAAGTGATTTGAGGTGTATTAGGCAATAGTATGGGGTTAATCGATGCTTTAACCTTACACCTGATTTTAAATAATTCCCTTTTAAGAGAATGGTTTATTTAGTAAATGCATCGAAGTTACATTGTAAACTTGACTTCAAATGTTTTGAACAATTTTCATTGATATTATCATCACATAGAAATAAAGAATCATTCCTGAAAAATATATTCTTAACTGAATTGAATGCTGCAATTACCTTTAATCTATCAGTTGTTTGGTTAAGAATTGGAAAAACATCTTCTCCTGTAATTTCAATCTCACCATCATTAATAAATGTGATTACCTTTATTGAATCTGATAAACACTCAATATATAGTCCATATTTTGGATTAATGGCACTTTCCCAGCAACCATCAAACTTTCTTTTCAAAGCTGTTCTAAATCAAAATCGCAAGCAGAAAAAACTGAACAGCAGCTTATTATTGTTAGTAATTTAATTAGTTTCAATTATTGGGGATTTATTGTTAGCATCGATTTTGTTCTATTGGGATTCCGCCTGTAGTTTTTTGGTTTTTTAGTTCTATTGATTTAGACATTTTACTTGCCAATAAGAGCGTTGGTCTTGGTGTATAGTTCTGTTGTACCAATTTCTCCACGATTGTAAGTCTATTTCAACTTTATCAGGGTCGACTAATATAGGATGATTACTAGAAACTCCTTGACCTTTAAGCCCTGTAATAATGTCAAGGCATTTGTAACAATTTACTAAAGAATCAATTGAACTACCTTCGCCAAATTTTTCTATATATTCTATCCACTCTTCAAAAATTATTTTGGAATCAGCTTCAATATTACATCTATTTGGAGAACAATCAAAAATTAAACAGACAGATAAAAAGTAGCAATAGTAGTTTCTCATTTTTTATCTAAAGTTATTTGAGTTAAAGACCTTTACTCTTTTCCTATTTTAAAAACTGACTACTTAAGACCATTTCAAAGATAACAAAAACCGGTAAGCCTTGAAAGACTTACCGGTTCATTACATTATCAACTTGGTTGCTGCGTTGCGCATCATCCAGCTTGATCTATCTCTTAGTGAACGTCCAGACTTGACTGGCTTGGCCACTTCTTGTTTTAGCGATGACTTCTACCTTGTTAGTACCCGTTTTCATTGGGACATCAGCAGACAGTAATTTGGTCCGAGTTCCATAGTTAAACGATTTAACAGGAACACCGTTTACAAGCACCTGGATATTTGACTTGTCCACATTAGCTACAATCGCCTTTATTCGTTTTTGGCTTTTGCGTACGGTTTGTGATGTATTTCCCATTCCAAAAATAACTGGGCGGGTGCGTTCGCTTGAATGGTACAATGTCGTCTTTTTGATACCAGTTCCTAAGGCGTTCATTCCTGATACCTCGATACGGTTTTTTCCGTTTGCCAGTTTAACTGTAGTATTGAAATTACCAGTACTAGGATCAAACTTAACACCAGGGACTACTCTTCCATTGACTTTTACGGTTAACGCTCTTGCACCATCTACGTACTTGGCAACACCAGAGATTGGAGTTGATGTTGATGCGATAAAACTCAAATCACCTGGGGCGTTAATGCGTATGGATGGTCTTGCTGTTGGCTGTTTCGTACCACCTGTCGCAACACCACTTTTCGTAGTACCACCTTTCCCAAGATTTGTTTTCGGTGTAGCAGTTCTTGGCGTTCCGCCACCTCCAGTAGTTGGCCAGCTACCACCACCTGTTGTAGGAGGATCAGCTGGATCAGGGTCAACAGTTACACCACCACCACCAGTTGTAGGCCAGCTTCCACCACCTGTTGTAGGCGGATCAGCAGTATCTGGATCCGTAGTTTGCCCTCCAGTTTGAATCGTTACTTTGGTCTTTGGGCGATACGTGATATTCACATTGTCGCTTGCTCGTCCTACCTCGTTACCAGCAGTGATAACGATATTGTTTCTAGAACTCAACTGTACTGTGACTTTCACGATGTTACGTCTTGGGTCATAAGTGAATATCGAAAGGTTATTGCCGTTATTTCTAACACTGATCTGTCTTTTGGTTGTTACTCCAGTTACTGAAGCTTCTACCTCATATGTTTTGGTAGTCACCGTGATATCTCGTTCTGGTTTGTAGATATTGACACCTGGTGGCAATGCAGCAGGCTCTAACTTCAACTCGTACTTCAAGATTCTGTCATCTCTATCCGTTCCAGCGCTGTTCGTAGCAATAATATCGATTCTCACTGGCGTATTGCCCAACGCCACTGTACTTTTAAACAATCCTGACTTGGTGCTGAATGAGAAATTTGTTTTGGTTCTTCCATCTACCATGTACCTAATTTGACTCGCAGCAGTGATATTCGTAATCTTTGCTACGATCTCCGCTGTTTTTACTTTGTACGTTGTCGTCTTTGTACTTGGTGTTGTAATGGTAACCGTTGGTGGTGGTTTCGCTACACTGTACTTGATGGTTCTGGTATCGCTATCAGATCCATTGCTGTTTGATGCTGAAACAACCACATTGTTATTTCCTGATATTAGATTAACCGTTGTGCTAACGACATTGCGACTGTAGGTAAAGTTGCGAATCGGGTTATTATTTACAGTTATTCTGATTTCACTCTTATCTTTTACTCCTGTAACGGTGGCTTTCAAAGGTGTTGAAACCGTAGTAGAAGTATAAGGATTATTGACCGGAGTCGTAATCTTCACTGTAGGTTTAATGGTGATCGGCGTACTATACTTAATGGTAACGGCATCCCTGTCTGTTCCATAATTGTTTCTACCAGTGATGTTGATCACATTGTTCCCTTTATTCAAACCAATTGTGCTGTTAAACACACCAGTTGATGAGTTAAAAGAGAAATTCGTGTTTTTAGTACCATTGACTAGGAACGTTACATCAGACTTACGAGTAACTTCTCTGATCCTTGCTGTAACTGTAGCTGTAGCTTTTGTCGTCGAGTACGGATTCACTGCAGGATTAGTAATTTTGACTGTTGGTGGCGTTCCAACTGGTTCGCCTGATCCACCCATAGGGTCACACATTGGTCCTTGTGGTTCTGGTGTTCCTTTCAAGACTAATGACGTGAAGTCAGAAGCTTCGCCAACGGTGTTGATCGCTTTAATCTGTACATTAATTTGCTGGACGGTCATGTTAACGGTAGCCTCAAACAGATCTGTATTGGGATTAAAGTTAAATCCTGTGAAGTATTGATTGTTTAATATAAATTGAATCTGATCCTTACGGTCAATATTTTTCACTCGTGCTCTAATCCTTACCCTTGTATTCGTTGTCTCGTATGGACTTGAAGAAGGCGTATAGATATCAACAAGAGGTGGCTGTTCTGTACTTGTTGGTGGATAGGTATATGTTCCCGGATTACTTGGATTTACAGGCGTTGAGGTAGTTGGGATTTCTTTTTCCTCATAGATAATAGTTTTGCCTTTCTCGTCACGGCCATACTCGTTAGAAGCATAAACTTCTACGATGTTCTTTCCTGGGCGCAATGTAAGATTCGAAACCAGTTTACCAGTTGATTTATCAAACGTAAACGAGATATCTCTATTGTCTTGCGTCACATTAATGTTTCGCTTGTCTTTTACATTTTTAACATGTGCAATAAAGGTGATCTTCCTGGTATCCACCATTGCTGGGTTTGTATTTGGACGGACAATTCTAATGGTTGGTGGTGGGCCACTGTAAACTGTTTCCTCAGTCGGATTCATTGTTTCTACAGTTTCATCGTAGATCACTTCATCCGTCTTCTTTCCTTTGATCTTCCATCTTAGAAACAAATCAGTATAATGATACACATCATTATCGAATACTGCATTCTCTAGTGGATTGTAGGCTTCTCCATCAATGTAATCATCTAATGCCCAAGTGGCTCTGTGCCCTGCGCCAATAGAAAACCATGGTGTTACGGCATAGCCAAGTTCCAGTCCTGCTGAAGGCATAATGGAAACTCTGAAACCATCAGCGTATCCGTCTGCGTTGTTCCAAGCAGAACCATCTTGCATTGCATTCAATTGATTTAAAACAAATCGTCTTGAACCATCTGTGTCGATACTCGCATAATCATAATTGGAATCTCCTCTAAATGAGTTTTCTTGATCCGTTCTTGCTTGGTGGAAGTCAAGACCAATACCACCGAATACGCCTAGCTCAATGCCTGTTTTTTGGCGCAATCTGTTGGCTGTAAATACTAGTTCCCCACTACCTTCATGGATGTCGGTCACGTGATTCTGAAATACATAACCAGGGGTAGTTACATAACTGTCAACTCCTCCGGTTGTTCCATTTAGCAGGGTGTTCTTACTAATGTCACCAGTTCTGAAGTGATTGGCACCTCTGGTATGTGTATACAAGTAACGACCTCTTAGATCTACATCCACTAAGCCATTGGGGCGGTGATAGATGTTTTTACCAAGGGTCAAACCTGTTCCCCATCCGGGCAATGCACATACATCACTTTGCTGATAGGCGGCTCCTCCGTTGAGTCCTAATGTCCATGCTCCAGACTGAGCACTCATGTTTGCTGTAAACAGCATAGCCAACCATACTGCAAGCGTTTTTAGTAAACTGTAATTCATAGTTCTAAATTTTAATTAAGAATATTAAATCGGGTATTGAGTATATTACAGTTTCTATGCCAATTAGGTGTTATGAAATTCTTAATGGTATACTGTTATAGTGTTTACATTGAATTAACATGGCGAATACGTCATACATAATCTATTGATTTACAATAAATTGAGAATATTAACTATTTAATGCTAAAAATATTGTTTAGGGGGTGTTGAATTCTTTGCTTTTTTACTTGAAGGTGCGCATTACTCCAAAAATGAAAAAAATTAAAATGAAATCAATATTGAAATATATTTTCGCAATTAACTTAATACTATATTTTAGCTGTTCTAAGAAAGTCGTTCAGGAAAGGGCGATTTCAAGTTCAGAGAATGAAGTGACATCAAAAAGCCAAATAGCGCCTGAAAATAATAATGAAATTGTAATAGAGGGTACTGTAATTTCATCAAATAGAGGTTTTTATCAAAATACAATTTATAGCTCTTGTGTTGTTGAAGTTAATAAAATCTTTCAAGGAAATATTAATGAAAGAATAATAGAAATCATAGTAATGGGAGGTTCTCTTGGGGATATTTCGGTAAGTATATCTCATGGTCAGATAATACTCCCTTCTGAAAAATCCACTGCAATATTCAGAATAAAAGAACTTGCTAAAGAAAAATATCATCAAGAATTTATTGAATTGACACCATTTAAGTTGTTTTATGGAAGAGGACAACCAATTTCAATTTTTCCAAAATTATCTCAAAGGTATGACAGAAAAAATATTGAAAAAGAAATCTACCAAAAATTAGAATCTGAATCCGGAAGGAAACGTAATAATTTATTTTTACCAGCAACAAATGATATAGACGCAATTAGCTATTCAATGAAAAATAAGTTATTGATACCTAATAGAAAAAAAGGATTAGTCTACAGGTTGACCCCTGTAATTGATACAAAAAAAGAAGATAAAATAGGTTTTCATGTTCACATGGCAAGCACTAATTCGGTATCCTATCTTCAAAAAGGAGAATTGATTATTGAATATAATTCATTAGTATTTGGTGATAGTATTGTTTCAAAAGGAAAACTAGAATATGAAATTCCAAGAAACTTTGATAAAGGAAATTCCGCTAAGTATAATGCTATTCCAGAACATTTTGAAGTTTCATTAGAAGACCTCACTACAAACAAATTTAAGATAGAATGGGAAAATACATTGGGAATTGACAGTTGCTTACAACTCTTTCCAGAAAAGAGAGGAATTTTTTCTGCTACTTTATACTTTTCTCCAATAGAAAAAGAAGAGCTAACAAATTTAAAGTTGATAGGAATTGATTCTGCAAATTTGCAATATGACTATGAACAAAAAAAAGTCACCCCATTTGAATATACTGCAACACAAGATATTCGACCTTATCAAGCTCAATATTTGATGCCCGCAACTGTAACCAATGTAATACCCAACAAAGTATTTCAACTTCTTGATACCATGATTTTAGAAGGAAAGAACCTTATGGCGATGTCAAAAATTTCATTATGTTCAACGGGAAAAGATGCACAGTTCGGATATGAAGAAATACCCAAAAGCCACATTATAAACAAAAATGACTCGCTAATAACTTTGGTAGTTCCTTATTCAGTATTAAATGTGGATTGTGGAAACTTAATGCGGGATTGTTTTTCCGTAAAAGGTAAGGTAAAGATAACAAAAGGCTATGGTCAATTTGAAGTAATGACATGGAGTGAAAAATCAATTGAAATAAGGAAAACAAGTCCGTTTAAAGACTAAAGCATCGCGTACTCAAAATCGGAAGACTAAACTATCTATTAATTAAAATTTTACCGAATCTTAGCTTTTTATTATAAATTGATAATTCAAATCAACAATAACAGCAATTGAAAAACACATTACTTATATTATTTTTAATATTTGCTAATTATCTTCCTGGTCAAACTATCCTATCATTACTTGATAGTATTGCTCAAAACAATGATACAGCAAGCCTAACACAGTTTTGTGAACGATGGCATCTTGATACAAAAGGTGTTAGAAATGATCAAATAAAAAATGACACAATAAAGGAAATGTATGAATTGTTGGAATCCGCATTCTACAAAGATTATTTCGATTCAAAAGAACCACTTGATTTTAAATATTTTGTATTTCAGGATTTCATTACGATATCGGTTCAAGATTCTGATTGGGATTTTGAGCAAGCGGAGGTAGAACTTGAAATAATTAAAAAAAAGAAAAGAAGAGAGGTCTCCTATAAGGAAACATTTGTATTGAATGAATTGAAACAAAACAATTTTGAACTATATAAAAAAGGTTTTAAAAAGTATTTTATTGAAAATCATAGTTATACAAGAGATCAAGTATTAGTAAGTGATAATTTCGAGTATTTCACCAATTTTTGTCCTAAACTCGAAAATTCTAACGGCGTTAAGCCCATTTATCTGATTGGAAAGTATAAAGCATTTTCTGAGTTTACAGGAGGCAATTGCAATCCTGAGGAATTTTACTCTATTGAAAATGGTAGATGGGCTATGATAAATTCCGAGAACAGGTACTTGGAAAATGTAAAGTTTGTAGAACAAGTGTTAAGCTATCCTCGACGCGGAGTAAGAAGAGTAATGTTCAACAAACATCTGAACAGGGCTGCAGTCTACAATATACTGCCTTGCTACACGGGTTACGTCCCATTATTATTCGAAAAAGTAAATGGAAAATGGATCTGGAGAGGATATTATTGGGACAAGTAGAAAAATAAGTTCTAAGCAATTCTTTTCTTCATTTAGTTCCACGACTATTTAATTATATTTGTATTTGAATAAACAATGGTCCAATGGCTAAAACATACCTATTTGCAACTATACTCGCAGTTCTTGTGCTGGTGCTTTCTTGTTCACAAGTAGAAAACAAGCCGTCTGGCGCAATACTCAACCCCGTCAACCCCAATGGCGACAGTGAACTGGCATTACTGATGCGGGCCATGTTTGATGATGGTGTCAATATGAAAGCACAGATCAAAGAAGGGAGGATCCCAGAATCGATACTTGAGTACGAGAAGATACACACTGCTAGTGCCACCGAACCCGAAAAAGCCGCTTCCGCTGAGTTTAAAGCCTACTCTGAACAGTTTTTATCCATCGTTAAAAAATTAAAAACGAGTGATGAAGGACAGGTAGAACACTTTTATACGCAATTGGTGCATAGTTGTATGGGATGCCATCAGGCGATGTGTCCGGGGCCTATGGTTAAAATCAAAAAAATGTATTTGGATTACGATCTCGCTGATGATTGAATGTGTAGTCAATTTGGGTAGCACTTTCAGTGCTACCGTCTTTGGGGTGGCTTGAGATCCCAGGGTTTTACCCGGTTTTACCCTGGGCTGACAAATTGAGCACCTTCAGTGCTCAATACACACCTTCAGTGTTCTTTTTTACACTTTCAGTGTTAGGGTTATTGGAAGACCTTGCCACTCCTATCACATAAATAATTCAAGCTTGCTCGCGCGCCCGATAGGAGGTGCGGATCGCCGCCCGGTTGGTTGAACGAAGAGTGCCGGATAGCGGATCGCCGCCCGGCGGGATAAACGCGCCCAAATAATTTCTATTCTAACTCAGTCTATAGTAAATTCCGCCCTAGCCAAAGCCCTAATCCGATACAAGCCAAGCAGAGCAACAGATTGCCGACTACGTTGAGGGCAACGAGGGATAAGTTGCCGCCTTCGATCAATTGCCAGGTTTCGTTGGTGAAGGTGCTGTAAGTGCTGAAGCCACCGCAAAAACCGACCATAGCAAACAGTTTGAAGGCGTCGCTGAGGTTGCTTTTGAGGGCAAGGGCGACAAGGGTGCCCAATACGATACAACTCAAGGCATTGGCGGTTAATGTGGCGTAAGGGAAAGCGGGTTGCCATTGTGCAAAATAACGGGAAATGCCATAACGGCAGAGACTGCCCAGACCACCACCAAGAAAGACCCAGATCAGCGGCATTAGGTACTTAGTCTTTTTGCACGCGCTGCAAAATGCAAGGCGAGAGAGAGAATAGTGGCGAGTAGCATCACGATTAGAATCAAGTAAAACGAGCCAATATCTTGTAGTTGATAAACCAACCCAATAAACAGGATATTGAATGCAATTAGTATACCCGTTGCTTGCATGTGCGTGAGATTAAGATCAAGCAATAAGTGGTGAATATGATTGCGATCAGGTGTAAAAGGAGACTGCTTGTTGGCAATTCGAATGGAGAATACGCGTAAAAGATCAAACAGCGGAATGATCAAAATACCAATGGCCACTGCAGGAACTGATTTTAAGGCATAAGGATGATCTAATCCTTTATTCATCTCGACAAAGGTAATGGCAAGAATAGCCATCACTAGCCCAACAATTAGGGAACCAGTATCACCCATAAAGATTTTGGCAGGGCTGAAATTGTATTTTAGGAACGCCACCAATGCCCCAGACAAAGCAAAAGCGATGACAGCTAGCTGTAATTGGTTGGTCTGGAAAAACCAGTATCCTAGGGTGGTAGAACCAACGATTCCAACGCTTCCAGACAATCCATCAATGCCATCAATGAGGTTGATGGAGTTGATAATTACAATAATTGTAAAAATTGACAATGGAATGGCCACAAGGTCCGGAATAGCAGTAATACCAAACAATCCGTGGAGACTGGTTAGTTTGATATTGGCTTTGAAGACTAGGATGAGTCCTGCAATGATTTGTGCTAAGAGTTTTTTCCAAGCGCTCATCGGTACAATGTCGTCCTTGGCACCAATAAGAAAAATGATGACAATAGCAGAAAGAATGTATTGCAACTCACCAAACACCACAAAAGGAGTCCAAAACGTAACTGAAAAAATAAACCCGGCGAAAATACCAAGACCACCTAAAGTGGGTACATTTGAAGTATGAGATGTTCGTTCTCCTGGCTCATCACACAAGTTTTTAACCCTTGCCACGTTGATAATGGAAGGGATGGCAAGGTACGTAAGCATGAAAGCCGTTATAAAACTTAGTATGATGTCAAACATAAATGTTTGTATTTAAAGCGCAAATATAATCATTTGTAGACTCCCTTTACTAACTTTGCTTGAATCAATCCTGCAAAAAATAGTTTACAGACTACAGGCGACAAAAAATGGAGTATCTGTTACCGATATTATATTTATTATTGTTTTACTTCCTGGTTTTCAAATTTAAGTTTTTTAAACTTGATGAACTTCCAGGATGGGTTACTTATTTGGTATTATTTCTTAAAGTTGTCTCAGGGATTACTTACTACCTAGTACATGTTTGGTTGTATCCGATTGATCAAGAAATCTACTTTAAGGCAGGAGAAGTTATCTATTCTTCCGTAAATGAAAGTTGGTGGTATTATATTCGGCTGGTGCTAGGCCCGAGTGGTAGCTTTCTGGAACCTGAAATTTTTAAATATGCTTATCATTCCAACTTTTGGAGCCATGCTGGCAGTTATAGCTTGGTTCGGTTTCATGCGATAGCAAGGTTATTCTCCTTTGGCCATAATCTGGTTCACGTAGTGTTTATGAGTTGGCTGGCTTATCTGGCCTTTATATTTTACTACAAAGTGCTGTTCCGCCTCAAGGTCTTTCGGCCGATTGTGCTTGTTATCTTACTAGCAGGACTACCCTCGCTGATGTTCTGGACTAGTGGTATTCACAAGGACGGGTTGATCTATTTTGGGATTAGTGTTTGCTTGTACTTTATGGTCAGCATGTACGAAAATGGTGTAAAACGGTCGTCACTGATTTGGTTTTTTGCGGGGATCTTACTGGTGTCTACGGTACGAGATTACATCATTATCCTTTTGGCTCCTGCCTTGTTTGTGATGTTATTCACTATGATCTTTCCAGGGCGCGAATTTCGCAAGTTTTTGATTGTGTATGTTATTGGCGGCGTGATTGTGTTGCTGATAACGGAGTTTAATCCGGGGTTTAATATCTATCAAACGATATCCGATCGTCAGTTGAGTTTTATCAAGGAACCAGGCGGCAGTGATTTCGCAGTACGGCGATTGTTTGCGCATCCTGTAAGCATTATATCGTATTTTCCTACCGCACTGTTTAATTCTGTGTTTCGTCCGTTCCCTTGGGAGATCAGAAACGTGGTACAGATGGTTTCGTGTGTAGAGGTTGGTCTGTTGGGGCTACTGGTTATTTTGGTGTTCCTGTATCGCAAGCAACCTGTAAAGTGGCATCCTGTCATCCTATTTTTCATCTTCTACAGTCTGACCAATTTACTATTGATCGGATTGCTGTTGGATAACTCTGGGACGCTGGTCCGCTATCGGAGTGTTCCGTTGTCTTTTTTGACTATTGTGTTGGTTTATTTATTGGATTTTAAGGGGTTGAAGTATAGGAATGAGGGTTCGGATTAAATCTGGATTCAATAATTTTCTTATACAGATCGCACTAGTACAATGAATTTTCTACCTGAGTTAGATTAATAAAATTTATTAGATTGTTAATTATTAAATTTGAATTTTGTTTGAAAATTAACGGTTTAACTAAGGAGTTAACCTTAGATGATAAGGATTCTAGGAACCTTTCTTAATAAAAAAGGGCTTCCCAATATCGGAAAGCCCTTTAGTTAATAATGCGATCTATAATTAAATACCCGCTATCAGTTTACCAGATACTAAAAGCTGATTCTTGTATTTTATTTTATAGAAATAAATACCTTGACTCAAGCCTTTACTATCCAATAGATGATGGTTTTCTCCAGAAAAGTTTTCCATTCTTATCTGTCGACCCATTGCATCGTACAACTCCAATGTTTTCAAGCCGTAAGGAGCATTCTCTAGCACAAACTCAGCATAATGGACAAACGGGTTGGGTCGAACGTTAACTGTTAGCAGTGGATGTTCTGGTGAAGGCTCAATTGAAGTAACCACCACTGGGATGAAGTCTTCTCCAATCTCATGATAGGTTTCATTGGTTATCACTGGTTCATTAAAATCAAAATAGATGGCTGCAGTGTTGTTGATCGTCGTTCCAAGAGGTAAATTAGGTTGTTGACTAATTTTAAATTTGACAAAGCCATGGGATAACGGTTCATTGGTTGTGGAATCAGGCAGCAAGATGTTATTGAAGGTGTATTTGAGCACATTCCCGCTGATGATAGTAAGATCATAAGGATGGCTTGATGCTCCGTGCAGTAAGGTCGCAATATCCAGATGCTCGGAAATGGTATCTCTAATGACCACTGTAAAGGCGGTATCTGTTCCAGTGTTTTGAAAGCGGATGTAATACTTCAGATCATCGCCTGCCTCGATGTAGTGTTCTGTACCATAGCCTGTAGGGACAGCCTGTTTATCATTGGGGTCAAAGGAACCCTGGGCTTCATGACACGATATCGCTTCTGTATTCAAAATATCGTTTTCCGGAAACATATTAATAAAGCCTGTACTGTAAGTGCCATATACATTTGTACCACAGCCTTCGTTGGCAATAGTCGGGTGATAAGCAGGCGGGAAGTAGCCAGGGGATTGCCCCGCATAAAGCCGATAGGTAGAACCGTTCGCTGGAAATTTTAACTGCATTGACTCTAAAGCATTAAGCTGAAACACCCCTTGCTTTCCGATCAGGTGGTCCTCTATCACCAAGTATTCTAACGGGGTATTCATGTTGCCAGCACCAATATTTGTAATGGTAAACGTTAAGGAGTCTGTTCCACAATTGACCTCTAAATCAGTAATCGACCCATCCCATAAGGGATCAGTAGGAGTGCAGATGGTATCCGGAGTAATCGTAGCTGAAGCACAAAGTGTCTGCCCTATAATGGTTGAATCACAAACAGGAATGACAGTGATTTTAAAACTTCCACAATCATTGACAGCTATATTACCCACTGGAAAGGTGAAGGTATTCCCTATCTGTGAAGTCCAGGGAATATCACTTGAAATCACATCCAGATGAGGGTGAAACTCAATTTCAACTTCAGTATTCGGAGAAGCGATCGTCCCATAGTTACAATAGTTAACAGTATACACATTCGGAAAACATCGTCTGAGGAAAGGAACAGAAATATCCAGCGTCAAATATGGACAATTGACTAAAGGTTGTATTGGAAAATCAGAAATAATACTGTCCAAAAGATTGACTTGTATCGGAACAGTACCCATACAGGAAGACCAGAGTGGTCCTGGCAAGACAACACTAATGTTGTAGGCTCCTGTATCAACGTCAAATTTATAGTTTCCAAGACTATCTGTATTTGAATAAAAAGTAGTATTCCCCTGGGCTTTTACTAACCAATTATCAAATCCTTGTTCATTTTGGTCTACTATGCAATTCAAGTTTAGATCTCTACTAATATTACCGAGAATAAAGTTATTGAAGAAAGTACCATTCCTATCTACTTTCGCCAAATGCATAGTTTTATAATTGCCAACACCCAAGTAATTAAGATCGAAATAACCAATAAAAGCAAATCCATTATCAGCTGTTTCAACAACATCTTCAAAAGTACCAGAAATGATTTTGTCCCAAACTAAATTTCCTTGGTTGTCTGCACTTACTGCTGCTGCTTGATAATAGCCATTTCCGGGATCTGAGAAAGCAGAAAGCGTAAAACCAGATCCGTCCGAGTTTCTTACGATTCGCGGAACATCTATCATATTGATGCTTCCATATTGGTTATAGCGTGCACTCTAGTCGATGTTGTTTCCTAAACTACTTCTTTTATAAATCAACAAATCCCCTCCGACCATACCGGTGAATACCAATCCTCCATCTGAATCTACAACAGCATCAGTGATCCAAACATCATCAGTATACGGAGGAGTTATGTTATTAGTTTGAATGTAACCCTGTGTATCAAATTGATAGATTTGCCCTGCTATTGGCTGTGGAAGTTGCCCTGCAATTTGTGTAATCACATGGTATGTATTTGATGGCCCTGGAACTATTTTCACAATATCTTTCATGCTAAGGATTGGATGTCTCCATACCTCATTTCCAAGACTATCGACTTTTATGACTGCGCCTTTCGAACTAGTTGAAATTTGATCAGAAGTTGCAATCAGGAATCCTTTATCACTGGTTTCGACAAAGTGACTTTTCATGTATGGCAAACTGACTGTATTATACAACCTATCCCAGATTACATCACCAAACTCCTCCACTTTTAATAAAAATAAATTCCTTGAACTAGTATTGATGGTAGACATACTATATTCTCCACAAACAACGTAGCTGCCGTCTGCTAATTGCAGGATTTCGTATATACTTGGATATCTAACATCAGGATTTGGATGATCATACTCTTTATCCCATTGAATACTTCCATCCTGATCTACCTTTACAAGATTCACTTTCGCATTATTTGTATTTCCGATTAGTTGTTGGCGGGAATAAAGGAAACCACCATCATGTGTTGAAGTAATTACAGCGTTTGAAAAATTAGTCGTGCTATGTTGATTGCTGGTGTCCTTATGTGGATAATACTTAATCCATCCCTGAGCTTCAGCATTCCCGTTAAACAAGATAAGCTGTAACAATAGAATAAAAAGTAAGGAAAGTATTTTGTTTGCTATCGTTATGTTATTCATATTTTAGTAAATTTTAAAGTTGTTATCCCAATTTACTACGACTTCATGCTTCTTGAAAGGACAATTTTACTAATTTGTTGCCCATTTTAATTGCTAAAGTTAAATTAAAACATTGTATATTAGCTATTTATTACAATTGTTTATTGCACAAAAATGACTGATTCAAAATTAATATTAACCCTAAAAACATTAAATAAAGAAGAATTAAAAGCGTTTCGTCATTTTCTTTGTTGTAAGTTATTCAACAAAAGAGAATCTCCCATCCTATTATTCGATTATTTAAAAAAGGAATTAAAAGCGTCCAAACCAAAGTTAAGCAAAGAAATTGTGTTTGAGCGTTTGTTTCCGACCAAACCCTACAAAGAGAAGGAGATGCGTGAAGTAATGGCTTATCTATCCATGCCTTTACATCATTTTATTGCCTACCAAAAACTGATGGAAAGCAAAGAAGAAGAAACAATTGCTATGTGTCAGGCATTGCGGAAACGCAAACTTTTTAAGCAATTCGAGCATACACTAAAAAAGGCAAGCACCTTACAACAAGAATCTACGCTTAGAGATAGTGAATATTACTACCGAAATTACCGTCTTGAACAAGAACGCTATTATGCATCTACCCAAAAGAGTAGAGCGGATGTTACCAATCTGAAAGAGGTGACTCAAAGCCTTGATATTAGTTATTTCACCAATCGGCTTCGGCAAAGTTGTTATATGTTGTCTCATCAGAACACCTACAATATCGATTATGATTTTGATATGGTTGAACAAATTATTCAAGAGGTAAAAAACAAAAATCTGCTTCATATACCGGCCATCAGCATTTATTACTACTGCTATCTGGCGCAGGTGTATCCGGATCAAGACGCGCACTTCAAAGCATTAAAGCAACTGCTCATTACCCATGCGGAGTTATTTACAACTTCCGAAATGAAAGACATCTACCTTCTTGCAATAAATATTGCCATCAAACGATATAATCGTGGATACCGAGACATTGTTCCTGATTTACTGGAATTGTACCAATCCGGGATTGACCAGGGCGTCCTGTTGACGAATAAAGTATTATCCCGATTCACTTATAACAATATTGTGACGCTGGCGTTGACACAAAAACGTTTTGAATGGTCAAAATCCTTTATAAATAATTATGCTTCGTTATTGGAAGCAGCATATCAAGAGATCACCTACCAATACAATTTGGGCAAATACTATTGTGAAAAAAAGGAGTTTGATTTAGCTTTAAAGTATTTATACTTAACGGCTTCCAGTGATGATGTTTATATTAATATCGACACCAAAATTTTACTTGCCAGGGTGTATTATGAACAACATGACATTGATGCTCAAATTGCTCTTGTCGATAGTTTTAAAAAAGTACTCAATCGGAAAAAGAAAATACTTGGCTACCACCACATTAGCTATAAAAATTTCCTGAGTTGTGTTAGTAAACTAATGGCCTTAAATCCATATGACCGATCGGCACAAGCAGATTTGCTAATCGAAATAAAGAACAAACAACCTATCCCTTTTAAGCATTGGTTTATAGAGCAGTTGAGTTGAGTACAATTGAATCAAGGTAAATCGAAGATTCATGAATATGATTAGTAAAATAGACATGAAACGAATAAAAGGGAATCGCCAAATACATTGTAACTGCTGGCTCCAGAGTTGCTCCTACGTTCTTTGCTCAGCAATCCGTTTCCTAATTCGGCTCAGTGATTCTGGTTTTACGCCTAAGTAATAATCCCTTCCTCTTTATTATCTCCCCAACACTTAGGGCTCTTTGAACAGGATGGGAAAATTACTGTGAGCAAAATTATTGTTAATAATAATCTCATGTTTGATATCTTTTTAATTAATTTTTAATTCTACCGTTGGTTTTAGCATAGTATTTCAAAAATGTATTGATATCCTTATATTTTATTAGGTGCTGGCTTCTTTTTTATTAATTTTTCGTTGCTTCTCCTATGCATTCAATCACTTTTTCTGGGTTACAACTTGAATTAAATTCGATTTACCATATAGTATTTAACGGGTTTTTAAAATCTTTATTGTCACCCTTTTATAGGAGGAATGATAAGCATCCTTGTGTTGGTCGTGTCTTAATTCAAATATATCATTGACGAAAATTTTTCTCCAATTTTATCCCTTTGTTCAAAATTTAGTTCCAAAAATTCTAACTTATATTCTTTCAAACTTTCAACATTTCTAATGTCAATCATCAACCGTCTAATTTCTGATAGGCAAAAAATAAATTGCTCATAAGTGCATCGGTCAGTTGGCGTAAGAATGAATACATATGGTTCTGATATCATTAGGGCATTGATCTCTTTACTGAAATTTGCTTCACTATAAGTCTTACCCTCTATTAGTAATTCCTTATCAATTGTAATTTCACGAAAGGCCATATTAGTTGTCTGATTTCTAACATCTTCAATACTAAGAATGGATGAAGGAGGAGGTGGTGGCGGTGCATTCGACATGATTTCAGCCAACTCACTCTCACTTATTACTTCCTTACCATTTAGGCGATCTCCAATCTCAGTTGCTAAAGAAAAACCACTTGATTCGTTTCCCCAACCTAACCAATAAGATATCCCTGTTGTCCAAACACCACTAATTCTGGAAAAAACTTCACTGTTACAAACGAATATCACTTTATTCAATCCGAAATAATGAAGACTGTCCAAAACTGGTTTAATAGCACTGAAATTTGATGCTTTATCAAAATAAAGTTCTATCGTAAATACATTAAAATTTGTTTGCTTCTCAACTGATTTTCGAATTATCTCAGAGGTCAACGCGGCTCTAATTTCTGAAATATTTCTTTGTTCTCCTCCAATTATCATAGAATTTGAAGAATCAATAGCAATGGTAACGTTAAACCTTATGTTATTTTCAGTTTGTACGTATTCAACCACAGGAGATTCAATATTTGATTGACCTTGAACCCAATGACTAAAAATGAAGAATATCAGTATTGTAATGATTCTATCTTTCATAAGTTTAATATATGCTAACAACGGATCGGTGATTTGGAGCGGACGCAGCGTTAGCGAGTCTGATCTCATATCACTTATTCTCTTCAGTTTTCCCTCTTTTTATTTCCAAATTTATAATATTACTCGAATCAGGATTTTCAGGTTTATACCATAAGTTATCAAAACTTAACGCTGACTTTCCTTTTCTAATTTCATTTTTAACAAATCTAGTTACTTGCTCTTCTGCATTAGGAGATAATCCATAATAATCGAATGATACAATTTGATGTTCTTGGAATCCACAAATTAACGAGAATACTCTTTGATGAGTAAATCCAAGGTTTTTAATTTTCCATTCAGGTTTTATATCAAATTGCATTAAAATATCAATAATTTCATTTTCCTTTAAGTTGAACTGACTTGAAAGATAGTTTCCAGTAGAAGTTGGTTTGATGAAATCAAAAATTCTTCTTTTAATCTGATTTGGACAAGTCCATACTGTTGCATTATTTTTTTGGCAATCTCTAATTATTTTTTGCATTATTATAGCAGCCGAATATCCATCAGTTTCATTTTCCAATCTTGGAATTATTTGAATCCAAAATCTAATCATTTCACCTTTATTTAAAGTGATTCTGGAACTACGTATTCATTTATGTTAAAGCTCTTGTTTTGCAGGAGCATTGTCTATTTTTTAATTGAAGAGAACATTTATATAAACGCAGTTCTCCCCTGAATTGCGTTTATTTCCTCTACAAGATAGTATTTAACGGGTTTATAAAACCTTTATTGCTACCCTTAAGATAAGAACATAAATTTCAATTGTCTATGAGGAACTATGCCTAGTAATCTACAAATAGTAGAAATACTGCTATGACGTTTTCACTCTTTCCTAACCCAATACTGCGTTCTACCAAAAATAGAAAAGCCAATATAACCCCTAACTTTCAATTTATTATTATTTAATAACTCTAAATAACAGTCGTAAATTTTTCCGTTTTCTGGATCTAAAATAGTCCCTCCATTAAATTCATGCTCCTCTTTCTTAAGATTTTCAAAAATAACTAACCCAATTATAGGTTTTCCCTTATTTGCTCCTTCACAAGTTTCACAAACTGCATCTTTTTCACTGACATAGCTTTCAACTATTTTAGCAAAAAAGAGATTGTTTGTTTTGTAAATTTCAATAATTGCTTTTTTTCTTTGGTTTCATCATCGAAGGTTTCCCATTGTCCAATAATTGATTGCCCATGGCTTACAAAGCTAAAGGTCATTGCAAACAATACAAATAAATATTTCATAACTATTTGATATTTTTTTACCTGAAAAACGGTAATATGAATGATTTAAACATCAGTAAATTTTATACTGAGGTTAACTGATCTTTTAGAATAATCTCTTTTGACTTAAAATATTGAGCGTTAGAATTAAAAAAAATAAAGATAGCAACTCAAAAAGGACTCTTAGCCAATGCAAATGTCCCCAAGTTCTCAAAACTGTTTTTAATTGAATAGCATCAAAAGTAGCATCGTAAAATTGTTGATTGGCATCTTTAAAATACACATAGAACAGCGCTATGACTAGCAAGGCAAAAATGGTTGATACAATTGAATATTTTAAAGCGGAAGACTTGTTGAAAAAACAATAAATACAGATTCCAAGCGGGATCAATGTGGCTATTATAGTTAGCGTTTTATAGTAGCTCCCAATTGTAGGTCCAAACTTAGCATAGAATACGTAAAATTCTACTCTTGAAAGTGTTTTCCAATATGGAACTAATAAAAATCCTTCTGTAATTTGACTTCCTACAAAAATGGAGAAAATCACAATTGATAAAAAAAATAAAGTACGGTTCATGTAATAGTCATTTAAACTTAACACAAGTTTAGTGACTTCTTTTTAACCTGTCATTTACATATGTAAAGAAACGTATTAATCCTTCAGTTTTCTTCGGATTCTACTCAATTGAGTTGGGGAAATACCTAAATAAGAAGCAATATGATATTGTGGGACAATATTCTCTATGACTGGAAATTTTTCTCGCATAATCAAATATCTTTTGCTTGCATCTAAAAGCGCCATTTCGATTTCTTTTTGTTCCTTTTCTAAAAAATAAAATTCTGCTATTTTTCTGCCCAACCTTTCTAAATCATGAAATTTACTGTATAGATTTTCTATGTCCGAATAATTAGCAACCAAAATTTCACAATCGGTTAGTGCTTGTTGAGCTATTTGGTTTGGTTGCTTAGTAATTAAAGAAGTATAAGAGCCAATAATGGCGTAATTCACAAAAAATTGTTTAGTGTACTCTTTACCTTCTTGATTTAAGAAAAATGCTCTAACTATTCCCTTTTTTAAGAAACCCAATTGTTGTGCATATTCGTTTTCTACAACAAAAAAATCATTTTTACTAAGTTTCAATGGTTTAAAACATTTTTTCAACTCGTCAAATGTGTCGTCCTTAATTGGACTAATTTTATTTATGTATTCTGATAGTTCTTTCATTGTTGTTTTTGATCACTGCACGCATTAATTGTGAAACTCAACCTATTCCATGACAACAATGACCACGTTCCCTGTTTTCATACCAGTTTCGACATAGTTGAATGCTGCGGGGACTTCCTCTAGCGGGTATTTACGGTCAATTACTGGTTTGAAATGCCCTTGTTCGATCCGCTCTTTAATAAATTTGAGACTACGGTTGATCTTTACCGGAATTGGGAAAATCACTTTCTTACCGCCTAGGAAGGGCGTTGTTAAGGCATGAAAGACATTGGCGCCCCTCCAACCCAATTCAGAAGAGATGAAGACGCCTTTGGGTTTTAGCAATCGCTTACATTGTCGAAAAGATACATTGCCTACAGTATCATAGATGAAGTCATATTTCTGCTCCTCGTCTTTTGTGAAGTCCTCCTTGGTATAGTCGAAAATCTGATCCGCTCCTAAAGACTTGATCAGTGCAATGTTTATTGTGTCACAGACAGCAGTCACAGTAGCGCCATAATATTTTGCAAACTGCAGCAAGGAAGAGCCAATCGCCCCAGTTGCCCCATTGATGAGGATTTTCTGACCACTTTTTATCCCTGTTTTACAAATGAAATTGTAGGCATAGTGCGCACCCTCGCTGCTTGGCGCTGCTTCCTGATGACTTAGGTTTTTGGGTAAGTGCAACACTCCCGCATCTTCTGAAATTGTGAGATATTCCGCATGCGTACTTTGTCCTTCGTCATGAAACCCAAAAACGTCGTCTCCTGCTAGAAATTTGGTAACCTCAACACCAATCGACTCCACTCTGCCAGCAAATTCGGATCCGGTGATGGGACGTCGTGGTCGCAACAACCCAGTAAAAAACCGGACGATGAACGGATGAGCTCTGAGCATTCCAGAGTCAGTTCTGTTTACTGTAGTGGCATAGACACGTACTAGGATTTCCTTGGTATCTGGAATCGGTATGTCTACTTCCTCTAGGCGAAGTGTTTCTGGTGGACCGTAATTTCTTCTAACGATTGCTTTCATCTGAATTATTTATACAATTATAATGAATTACCATTAAATTGAACCCAATCAGTACCGAGTACTATAAGATATAGTCAAGGAAATAGATTATTCGTTCATTTCAAGTAATTCGGTTGTATATTTATGATATCAATTCAAAAATAGATGAAAGCAAATGCCCATTCATTGACTTAAGTTAAAAAATGGGCATTGGAATCTAATTGTTACGAGTCGTTTTATTTCAATGCTTTTAATAAAGTATTCGCAGCCAATTTTCCCAATTCATTTGAGGCTAGGGGACTTGCTCCTGTTATTAATTTTCTATCCAAGCAAACCGTCTTGTCTGATTTTGTATTCATAAGCGTAACACCTAAGCTTTTCATTTTTTCGCTTAATCCCCAAGGCATAAGTCCTGGTAGGTAGCCAATCTTAGGTCTCATTTTGTCAACAGAATCTGGGAACACCGCCATTTTATAGCCTTCATAGATAAACTTTTTGTTGTTGAGTGCCGTTGTCAAAAATGAACCCGGTCCATGACAAAGACTAATTGTAAACAGATCGTTATCATGTGCCCAATGTAGTAGTTTCCCAACGTTTTTATCTTCCGGAATCCCTAGCATTGCGCCATGTCCACCAGGAACGAATACTGCTGCGTAGGAAGCGGTGTCAGTTAGTGAAGTATTAATAAAGTCCTGCAGTTTGAGCGGTTTTTCGAAACGAGATTTGTATTCATTATAGATAGATTTCACATGTTCGTCTTTGTTAGAAAATGCCCACATTTCAAAAACGACAGGTTTCCCTGTAGGAGTGGCGATTTCAAATTCAAAACCAGCATTTTTAAGGTGAAGCATTGGCACTAAAGCCTCTACTGGATGATTTCCGGTAGAAAACATTTTACCATTCTTCATGGTCATGTTTTTTTGCTCGGTAAAAATGACCAATATCTTTGACTTCTTTCCTTGGTATTTGGTGTATGAAATATTCTCAAAATCAGTTTTGGCAACTGTTCCTAGCTTTATAGCTACTTTTGAAGGGCTGTATGACCCGTCTGCCTCCAGTTTTGGTGCGAGACCTAATAGTTTTTTTAACATACCGATGTATAATTTTTGGACTAAGTAAAATCAAAAGTACGATTCAGTGAAGTCTTAACCCATATTGAGCATTAGGTAATGTTAATGTCCTATGGATCAGAATTTTAGGGATTCTTGATTTTCGATTTGTGTACTACAGATTTCACTCTAAATTTCATAAATGACTCATTTTCAGCACTT
>Ga0209186_1000284_pt1 | contig 42196 bp, 34 predicted proteins | sample SidtaG_FD_187426 | JGI IMG/M metagenome (GOLD analysis project Ga0209186, IMG submission 187426) | Marine algal microbial communities from Sidmouth, United Kingdom - Sidmouth_Male2 metaG (SPAdes) (version 2) | ecosystem: Host-associated > Algae > Red algae > Unclassified | place: Sidmouth...
TTTGGTGGCTGGTGCCGACAATATTATCGTAGCCATGCGGCACACCAATCGTGCAGGCGAATCCAAATTGCTCAAAAAATGCACCCTACCACTTACGGGCATCAATTGCATCAAAAAAGTCGTCACCGACCTCGCGGTGATGGAAATTCGCGATGGTGCGTTTTACCTCGTAGAACGTGCGCCCGGTGTTAGCGTAGAAGAAATTAAGGAGAAAACCGCCGGGAAATTGGTGGTGGAAGGAGATATTCCTGAAATGAGTTTGAATTGATAGCGAGTTGCGAGTTACGGGTTAAATATTTTGCGAAGCAAAACAAAAATAACTCGTAACCCGCAACTCGTTAACTCGAAACTAAGATACTGAATCGCCCCACAAATGCGATTTCAAATCCAACATTTGTAAGCGTGGCGTTCCTTTGTGGCGTCGCGCTTTTTTCGTATGCAGCATATCAATTTTAATGGTAAAATTATAGATTCGAATACGCCGATTTTTACGACAAAAAATCGCGCATTTCGCTATGGCGATGCTTTATTTGAGAGTATTCGGATGTTGGATGGGCGATTACCGTTTTTGGCGTATCATTATGAACGATTGCAACGCGGAATGAACGTTTTAGGTGTTGATATTCCAACGCATTTTTCTATTATTTTTTTTAAAAATGAAATAAAAAAACTAACGCGAGGCAACGATAATTTTCGTATTCGATTAACTTTATATCGCAGTGATGGTGGTTTGTACACACCCGAAAACAATACGCCTATTTTTCTGATTGAAGCCAAACAAATAACTGATAATCAATTTACTGTAAACGAAAAAGGTTTAAATATCGGCATTTACGCTGACTTCAAATTACCGCTTTCGCCACTTGCTAATTTGAAAACTTCCAACTCCTTACCTTATATACTCGCAGCCCAATTTTGCCAAAAAAATAATTATGACGATTGCCTCATGCTCAACCAAGCCGGACGTATTGCAGAGACTTTCAAAGCCAATGTTTTTTTCGTGAAAAATAACGTAATTTACACACCTTCGCTGGACGAAGGTTGCATTAGCGGTGTGATGCGAAAAGTGGTGATGAATATTTTGCAAGAAATGAAAAAGGAAGTTATTGAGACACAAATTTCACATGAAAAATTAAGCGAATTTGACGCCATTTTTATTACGAATGCAACGCGAGGTGTGCAGTGGATTTCGCGCATTTTTGAGGTTAAAAATTATGAGAAAATATTAGTTAATGAAATTGTAGAACAACTTAATTCCCTTTCACATCCAACATCACAAAAGCACAGGGTTTAAACCCTGTGCTTTTGTGATGCGTGAGCGCAAGAACCATGTTAGAAAAATTCAAACAACATATCACCAAACACCAACTCCTTCGTGAAGGCAACAAGCCCCTACTTGCCGTCAGTGGAGGCGTCGATTCTGTGGTGATGTGTGATTTGTTTGCACGTTTGGGGATAGCATTTGGGGTGGCGCATTGTAATTTTTTACTTCGTGGGAAAATGTCGGATGAGGACGAGCAGTTTACGTCTGATTTGGCAAAAAAATATGGCGCAACGTACCACGCCAAACGATTCAACACCAAAAAAATAGCTGCCGAACGCAGCATCTCCATTCAAGTCGCAGCGCGAGACTTGCGCTATGAATGGTTTGCTGAAATCATGGAACGCGAGGGCTACACCTGTCTCGCCACCGCCCACCATGCCAATGATGCCGTCGAAACCGTCTTGTATCACCTCACACGCGGTACAGGCATACGCGGCTTGCACGGCATACCCACACGGCGCGAGCGCATCATCCGCCCGATACTTTTTGCCACAAAAGAGGACATTCACGCCTACGCCACACAGCAAGCCCTCCCCTACCGCGAAGATGCCTCCAACGCAGAAACGAAGTATGCTCGAAATAAAATTCGCTTGGAAGTTGTGCCTGTTTTGAAGGAGATAAATCCGTCATTAGAGGCAACTTTTCAAGAGAATATTGAGCGATTTAAGGATGCGGAAGTGCTTTATGATTTTGCGATTGAGCATATTAGGTCTAAGGTTTTTAGTGCCGAAGGAGTCCACCCCCTAGCCCCCTCCAAAGGGGGAGATGACGGTGTGGTGTCCACCAAAGATGAAGGTGATAATGCAAGTAGTTTTTCGCAAAATGAAAAATCTCCCCCTTTGGAGGATTCCCCCCTTTCTTCTCCCCCTTTGGAGGGGGCTGGGGGGTGGAAAAACGCCATTTACCACATCAACATCCCCGCGCTCCTCTCCTACCCTGCCCCCGCTACGGTCTTGTATGAATTGCTGCGCGATTTTGGTTTTCGGCAAGCACAAACGGAGCAGATTTTCGCGGGATTCAATGGACAGCCCGGAGCGAAATACGAGTCCGCTACACACGAAATATTACGCGATAGAGATGCTTTAATTATCCGAAAAAAAGATGACAGTAAAATTGATTTTTTATTCATCGAAAAAGAAAAAAATGAGGTCGTTTTCAATAATAATTTATTTATTTTTAAATTTATAAAAAAAGAAAAATTCACATTCGATACTTCTCCAAATATTGCGTGTTTGGATGCGGATAAATTGCATTTTCCATTGAAATTGAGGTACTGGCAGCAAGGCGATTCGTTTCAACCGCTTGGTATGAAGGGTAAGCACCAACTCGTCAGTGATTTTTTCACGAATAAAAAATTATCACAATTTGAAAAGGAAAACATACCGATACTCACCTCGAATAATGACATGTGCTGGATAGCCGGACATCGCATTGATGAACGATTCAAAATAACAGATGAAACCACGCAAGTCCTTGTTATACAACTAATTACCAACCACTAATCACCAGTCAGCAATCACCACACACATGCAACAAAAAATAGGTAAATGGACATCTACCTCGCTCGTTTTGGGCAATATGATTGGTTCGGGAATTTTCCTATTGCCTGCTTCATTGGCGGCGTATGGTGGGGTGAGTTTATTGGGTTGGTTGGTGTCGGCGGCGGGGGCTTTGTTGTTGGCGAAAGTGTTTGCGTCTTTGAGTCGGATGGTGCCGAAAAGTGGTGGTCCTTACACGTACTCGCGGGCGGGCTTGGGCGATTTTGCGGGCTTTTTGGTGGCATGGGGTTACTGGATTTCGATTTGGTGTACCAATGCAGCGATTACAGTGGCGATGTTGGGTTATCTGTCGGTGTTTTTTCCGATTTTGAATGAGCAGCCGACGGTGGCGGTCGGGCTTGGTTTGGCGATTATCTGGTTGCTGACTTGGGTGAATAATCGCGGTATAAAAAACGTAGGATATGTGCAACTTGTGACGACGATTCTCAAAATCATTCCGCTGATTTTGGTGACGATTGTAGGTTTATTTTTCGTAAAAATGGAGCATTTCGCGCCCTTCAATCTAAGCGGAGAAACCAACCTTACTGCCATTATTCAAACCACGACTTTGACACTTTTTGCTTTTCTCGGCGTCGAATCCGCGACTATTCCGGCGGATAATGTGGACGATGCCGCTGCCACGATTCCACGAGCAACTTGGATAGGTGTTTGGGTGGCGATTGGGGTGTATATCTTGGGCTCGGTGGCGGTGATGGGTGTTATTCCTCCCGATGAACTGCAACATTCGGCTGCGCCATTTGCAGATGCGGCGCGGGTGATTTTTGGTGATGGGGCGGAATATTTTGTAGCGGCTGGTGCGGTGATTTCGACCTTTGGCGCATTGAATGGTTGGCTACTGATGCAAGGTCAAATCCCACTTGCGGCAGCGCGAGATGGCATATTTCCAAAGTTTTTTGCAAAACTAAATCGGCATGACAGTCCGGCGGCAGGTATTATTTTTTCGAGTATTTTGGCGTCGATTCTGATGGCACTCAATTACGCGAAAGGACTCAATAAAGCCTTTGAATTTATGATGTTGCTTTCTACGTTGACTGCGCTTGTGCCGTACCTATTTTCGTCCGCATCGTACATGATTTTATCCGATAAAAAAGAATTGCCCGTTTGGAAAAGACGGAGTACTTGGATTGGATTGGCGGCGTTTACTTTTGCTATTTTTGCGGTGATTGGGTCGGGAAGTGAGGTCGTGCTTTGGGGATTTGTAATGCTGATGTTGGGAGTTCCGTTCTATGTATTTTTGAAAGAATGAATGATTTTTGATTTGGTGATTTTTGATTGCCTGTTCATTTAAAGATGTCGGTTATCTGTCTAAGTTTGCTTGTTTGGTTTACTCGGCAGACGAAGGTTTTTGCAAAATATAGTGATTTGTCTCATAAAATATTCGCTCCGAACAAAGGGATTCGTCTGACAAGACTTCACTTTTGGCAATTTCGACGGGTAGCCAAGATGTCAGACAGGTCAAAAAAAGTAGCAAATCATGAGCCATTATTTCAACTTCGAGTCAATATTCACCACATTTTGAAGTGTTTTGTGTACGGGGCATCGTGCTGAAATTTCAAGGATTCGTTGTCGTTGCTCTTCTGTTAAATTGCCTTCCAATTCTATTGTACAATCAAAATGTTCGATGCGTTTACCAGCATTTTCGCAGTCCGCACAATCCTCCATATATCGGCGATTATAATCAATATGCACGAGTGCTTCTTGCAAATCCCACTTTTTTCGACGGGCATACATGTGCATCGTCATCACCTTGCAAGCTGCCAATGAAGACGAGAGTAATTCATACGGAGAAAGACCAAAATCATCACCACCCACTGCTCCTGATTCGTCGGCAAGCAGGGCATGTTTGCCTGCTTTGATTTCGGTGGTATAGCCCGTATCGTCGAGTCGTGCGACGACTTGTTTGTCTGTTTTCAAAGGAGCGGATTCCGGTTTATCAATGTAACGACCCAGCCATGTTCCCACCAAATTGCCGACATAATGTGCATCCGATTTATTGCTCAACATATGGTCGGCACCATCCAATGAAACAAAGCTTTTCGGATGATGAGCAGCATGGTAAATCTTAGCCGCATTTTCGATTTCGACAATGGTATCTTGCGGAGAGTGCATCACGAGAATGGGCTTGCGAAGTTCGCGCAGTACACCGTACATATTTTTATTTTGCAGGTCATCCAAAAATTGCTTTTTAATGGTAAATGTCCTACCACCGATGCAGACCTTGGCTTTTCCTGTGGCTTCGATGGTTTCGATATTATCCGCGATTAGGTGAGTAACGTGTTCGGGTTCGGAAGGCGTACCTATCGTGGCTACGGCTTTGATGGACGACAATTGTGAAGCGGCAAAAACCACCGCCGCGCCGCCGAGCGAATGTCCGACCAACAACTGCGGAGCTTCGTAATTTTCTTCTAAAAATTGTGCTGCCGCCAGTATATCTTCTACATTTGATGTGAAATTCGTATCTTCAAAATCACCTTCACTTTCGCCCAATCCGGTAAAATCAAAACGCAGTACGGCAATACCATTTTGCGTCAAACATCGCGCAATGTAGCGCGTCGCAATCAGGTTTTTATTGCCCGTAAATACATGCGCTAATATAGCGTAGGCATAAGTAACACCATCCGCAGGTATTTCTAATTTAGCTGAGAGTTTGTAGCCGTTTTGATTGGTAAATTGTACTTTCTTTGATTGCATATTAAGTTTGAGTTGCGGGTTGTGTAAAAAAAACAATTACAATTTGGATTATTTGTAATTGTTGAAAATGAACATGAGTCGGCTAATATTTTATAAATCTATTGATAACCCATATCTTTTTTGGTTGCGCGAGTTGGCTGACATTTTATAAATGGCAGGCAACAGCATTTTTTGTATTTTATTGAAAATTAACTATCAATATGTTCGCCAAATGAAAAATTGATAATTGAGAGTTGATAATTATTTTATTTTTTATTTTATAAATAACTGAAAATATTTTTATTACAAATTATTAATTAAAATCAATTCTCAATTATACATTCTCAATTCTCAATTTGGCGAAGACATTGAATTATTTTATACACTAATAAAATTTCAAATAAAAAAATCAATAATTTCGTTTGCTAAACTTTTCAAGTTTCGTAAACGTAGGTAGATAGAAAAACCCTATAATCAACTAAAAATCAGCGCATTGCTTACGTTTACGAAACTTAAAAAGTTTAGCAAACGGGATACTTAGAGATGTGGGGTATCGTTAGAAATCTTCTCCCCACGGCATTTTATCAATAAAATCTTTGGTATAACCCAATCCATCTTCTATCAAACCATCTTTCGCGTCATGTATGCGATATTCTAATTTTTGAGAAAGAAAAGTCGGCGACTCCACCATGATCACCCGCAATTCCCCGGATTCAAAATTACAACGTTTTTGAATAGCCGCCAAAACGGGTTCGTGGTGCAAATGTCCATCTCCAAAATTCCAGCCGACCACTTCACCTGCAATAAATTCGCCCTCTACCCACTGATAATCGTCGATATTTTCTACTGCTTTTGGCAAAAGACTGTGCAGCAACCTACCCGGCAAGTGCATCAGACGGAATGCCGTTACACGCGACATCGTTGCTTCTGCGGTATCTTTATCATAAAAAAGGAGTAATTGTTTGATGAGGTCTTTGGATGTTTTGGGAATATTTTGGTCAATTTTTTCTTTACTATCGCCCTTGAACAGCCAAACACTGTAAGCCCAAGTACCCGCATAATAACGCATAGATAGAAGGAAGGATATTTTTCGAGGAAAAAAATTGCCCATTAAAGGCAAAACAAATAAGGACATCGCCAAGACAGCAATTAAACCGGGCTGATGAAGTGCAAGTGGCGTAAATTCAGGATGATACAAGAATAGACTCCAAGCACCGAGCACCATAATGACATTCCATTCCATCGGTACGCCCATCGGAAAATTAATAAAAATAAATACATGAAAGACTGTCAAAGCAATCAAAGCGTAATACGTAATTTCCGCATTTCCAATAAATAATATGAGTATAATGGGGGAAATAAATTCGATAGCTGTACCAAAATGCGCCATGTAATTCGCCAGCTTACTGGGCTGCAAATTATCAGGATAGGATTGGAAAAGTCGTTTTTTTAATTTTTGAAAAATAGACAATCCAAAACACGGACTATTGCAAATCATCACGCAAACTGCCGAGGTGAAATTGGGGGTAAGTTTGGAAAAAGCCGCCCAAAACCAGATACCAAACCAAATCAATTTTAATCCATGCCCCGTTTGTTCAGGAAACATAAAACAAACGATCATCGGAAAATAAATATCAGCCCTTGCCGCCAGAAAAACCGTTCTATCCAATACGCCGCAAAGTGGTAATAGCAGGACAACAGGCAATACAATTTCAGGCGTAATTTTCGGCGCAATACAAACTTGAATCAGGCAATAAAATAATAATAAATTCAGCGCAACATCCAAGATGCTTCGCTTATCGTTTCCAATGATAGGTGTGTTGGGAAAAAGGGGAACTTTAATCGTATTCGGGCGAAGGAAATAGGTCATTCCGCCTAAAGGTGGCACATACCGCCCGGTCAGCGGACCGCTTGCACCGCCCAAACCCGATACCTCAAGCAGTGCCGTCCAAAATATGAATTTTCCAAGTGCTTCTAACTCAAACCACCAAGTTGCGATAGTTGCCCGTGTACCGAGTTCGATTGAAAAGGAACAAAACCAAATCCACATCCACACATAAAATACGATTTTCAAAAAATAGAAAACCGCAATAGAAATCGGCGCACCAAAACCCTGAATTGCCCATGCCTGACAAACCATTTTGGCTCTTTGTGTGAAAGGTTCTTTTTTCCAATCTTCGTAATCGTAAGGCAGCGGTTTGGGCGAAAGCAGTTGGTTTAGAAAGTTCATAGTGTTTTTCAGTCGGTAGTCCATAGTCCATAGGTAGCCGCGAGGCTATATTTTTCGCTATGCGAAAAAAGTGGTACTATGGACTATAGACCATGGACTATCGACTCAATTAATTAAAACAAAAGCCGCCGGGAATCACTCCTGCCTCAAAACCATCAATCGGCGTACCATCGGGGCGATAATAAAAAACACCGCCTTTGGACTGAAAATCAGCCGCATCGGAAGTGTAGATATACCCATTTGCAGGATCTACGCCCAAGCCGTAAAAAGTGTAATTATCGGAAGTAATAAACGCATTTTCGGGCAGTATGCCATCTTCAATATCTATTCTCCAAACCTCTCCGCTTTCAAGATAATACAGTTCGTCGCCTGCGCTATTGATGGCAAGTTTTTGTGGTGATGCCTCCGAATTAGAGAAGGTAAGTACTTGCTCTGTTTCGAGTGTATTGGGGTCGATGCGTCGCAAAGCGGGAACATCCTCACCATAATAACCGCCATCGCTCAATACCCAAATTTTTCCATTTTTATCTACTTGCAGGCTGTTGGGTGAGTAAGTTACAGAAAGCGTCTGTATGACCTCGTCGGTAGCCGCATCAATGACCATCAAATCATAACTATTCATAATGCCAACAAAGACCTTTCCGCCGGACATCACCATTTGTTCGCCCCATCCCGTTGGGATAGTTTTGGTGATTTCATTGGTTTTTAAATCAATAATATCTAAGGTCGTAGAACCGCCAAAAGTGATATTCGTCACGTAGGCTTTATCATCATTAATCGGAAAAAAATAACGCGGTGCGGACAGTCCGTTAATCGTGCTTTCGCTTTCGAGCGTCGTGGCGTTCGCGACTTCAATTTTGCCCGAATTATTCACCACGATATATGCTTTATTATTGTGAAATGTCATGGATTGAACCACGTCGCCGAGCTGAAACTCGTTGACCATTTCAAAAATATTATCCCACACTAAACCCGATTCCCGGCTTATAGCGGTCAGCGAACCATTTGATGAGCCAAAATTCCCTTCGTTTAGTACGAAAACATGGTTGTCCAAATCTCCCCATATTGGCGGATTCCCATCGTCTTCGCAAGCAGCAAACAGCAAACTCGCTATCAATAAAAAACCTAATAATCTGATGTTCATAATTTTAAATTTTGTGGATTCGTTATTCGTTAACTCGTTATTCGTGGATTCGTTATTCGTTATTCGTGGATTCGTTATTCGTTTATTCGTTATTCGTTATTCGTTTATTCGTTATTCGTGGATTCGTTTATTCGTTGTATTTGTGAAAATATTTTGCTTTGGGGCTTGGAATGTAAAGATACTTCATTAGTGCAACGATTCATAAGTCATTGACAAATAGTAGCGGCTGTCTTTAGCTGCCGACGACCGCAAGGGAGCATTCACGTTGGTACGAATATACGCGAGATTAAAGGTTTTTCAAACCTTTTTTCCGATAGCTATCGGAACTAAAGACAGCCGGTACTAGTACACCTAATAATTGTCAATGAATTAAGAATCACACCATTAGGCTTTTTTATTAGTTAAAAATTAAATTAAAATAGTCCGTAGGGTTAATGTCTTCGCCAAATTGAGAATTGAGAATGTATAATTTATAATTAATTCAAAATCAATATTTATAATACGAACGAAATCTGTTTTTTACGAATGTTTAAATGAAATAATTATCAACTCTCAATTATCAATTATCAATTTTTCATTTGGCGAAGAGATTGAGAGTTACAGGTCTTATTTTTCGCGCAGCGAAAAAATAAAACCTATGGACTATCGACCATTGACTATGGACTAATAACAAGCATTTGTTTGTCTAAAACGTCAATATGTTCTTTTAAAGTGCCTATAAAATCATCACCATATTTTAGATAAAACGCCATAAAATTGTCCTTGCGCTCTTGCAAACCACGATTCGGAAACAGTTTTCCTTTCAAACCTTTGATGCGATTGGTGGAGGTTTCGTGTTGGCGTTTTTCGGCGCGGAGGAGTTTTTGTTCGAGTTGGTCGAGGCTTTTGAGGGCTTTTGTTTGTTCGCCTAATACGCTTTTTTCGAGCGAATTATCTATGCTTTTGGCTTGCGCCAAAATAGTATCATACAATGTTTTTAATTGTGTTTTGGCTTCGCTCAAATCCAATTCTTGTGTCGTATTTTTTTGTACAAAATGCTTAATTAAGGCATCTTCTTCTCTAAAAATTTCTGTTATACTAAAGCCCAATTGATTCATTTTTTTGGTTTGTCCTGCATCCAGCCACATCACCGAAGCCCGCCGCACCAACATCGGAAACGGCACCCCAAAATACTCAAATTGCGCCCTGCGTTCCAACCAATAAGCTATCTCGCCGCCGCCGCCGATATATGCCAAATTGGGAAATAAAACCTCTTGGTAAAGCGGACGCATAATCACATTCGGGCTAAATCGTTCGGGGTATTCGCGCACTTCTTGTGTGATTTCTTTTTCGGAGAATGTATAATTCGTATTCAAGACCTTGTACGCCTCGCCCTCGCGCACGATACGCTCGCGTATGCCTTCGCGCATGTAGAAAAAATTAATTTCGCGGGGTGTTGCCTGTCCTTTAAATCCAGCTTTTTCTAACTCGCTAATCGTTTGATTTACAATTTCATAGGAAGGTTGTTCTATAATTTCTTTTAAGATAAAATCGACAAATAATTGCTTTGCCTCGCGGCTGCTCGTAATAAAAACCACTAAGCCGTATTGCTTGAATAATTCATTCGCGAGATAGAAAGTTGCTTCGTCTAAAGTCTCATTTTGTGCGTATGCGCGGTGCATGAGGTCGAATATTTTTTGAGCATTTTCCGACTCACCGAGTAGCGTTTTGAGTTCGTCGAGTACGGGTACGATATTTTTAGTGAACATCTTTCCAACCGCGCCTTTTTGGTCATTTTCCCACGTCAGCGTTTTGCCGAATAGATTGAAATGATTGATTTCCTCGAAGTCGTGGTCTTCACTGCCCATCCAATATATCGGCACAAAATTATAAGCGGGATAATGTTTGGTGAGTTGTTCGGCGAGATTAATTGTGGAGATGATTTTATAAATAAAATAAAGCGGTCCGGTAGCCAATGAAGGTTGATGTCCGGTAATAATAGTGAACGTATTTTCAGAATTTAAGGCATCAATATTCGCTTTAACTTTATCTGTGGTCTCAACTTCTTGGTATTGTTTTTTGAGGATATTTACAAGCGTATTGCGATTTTTATATGCTTTTTTCTTTTCAATAATTGTTTTAAAATTTTCTACCGAAACAGGATATTCGTAGAAAGGTCGCAAAGCATCCACTTCTTGTACATAAGCTCTATCTCGCGTCGAAAATTGAGGTACTTGGTCGTATGTTAATTTAGTAATCTGCATATTCGTAATTACGATTCCTGTGCCGATGAATATCGGTATTGTAAATCGTCCACGAAAATACGATATTGATAGGACAAATGTTTTTTTAATGAGAAAATTGTAAGCGAGAGGACTAAATCAATTTAGAGTATGTTCCTTTACAAGAAAAAATCAGGTACCAATTCCCGACTCGTATCTACCGCATATTTGTCAAAATTCGTCATCCCTTTTTCTCGTAAAATATCTTCATCCACAAAGAAATTACCTGTACATTGTTCGCTTGATTGTGTAAGAATTTCATGTGCGGCATCTCCCATAATTTTGGGAATTTTTTTGGTCATAGCAAGCGTTTCTTTAAGCCAATCGCTGATTGGTATTGCTTCAATATTATCAAAAAGTTCTACACGAATCTCCTTGATATTGAATTTATTACGAATTTTCTTGTAAAGTAAAATTTGTGTATGCCATGATATTTTATTTTTACAAATTTACGATTTTATCAACTAAAATGCTCACTCAAAGTCTTTATACAACAAATACTTCTTACGCATCTCTTTAAACGCCCTCAAATCCTGCTCCCAAGTCGCACGAATATCAGCCTCACTCATTCCCGATTTAATTTGCTGTTTTAGTGTTTCATTTCCCGCTAATAAATTAAAGAAATTATTACTATTAAAAAACGAATTTTTATCCGCAAAATTCGCGTACATATCAATCAAATAATTAAGTTGCAAGCGATTGATTTTGCGTAATGATTCATTATTTAATTCACTCAAATTCAAGCCTTTGCACGATATGTTTTCATGTTTAGGATACTTCGCCCCCGGCATCGAAACGGGCGTAAATTCGTAATCCCCTACCCTATTTTCTGGATGTCCGATGACTTGAAATTGAGTCGTCGTACCGCGCCCTATACTAAAGCTCGTTCCCTCAAAAAATGCCAGTGAGGGATAGAGATAAATCGACCTTGCATTAGGCAGATTCGGGGAAGGTTTGACGGGAAGTGCGTAGGGTGTGTTATGGTCGTAATTTTTGCACGAAATATACGATAAATTGCATTGCACACCGTTTTCGAGCCAGCCTTCGCCGTTGACCATGCGTGCGTACTCCGCCACCGTCATGCCATGCACCACAGGCACAGAATGTAAGCCCACGAAAGAGCTTTGCCCTGCCTCCAAAACAGGTCCATCCACATAATGTCCATTGGGGTTCGGACGATCCAGCACCATCACCGGAATCCCTGCCTCCGCGCAAGCCTCCATCACATAGCTCATCGTAGAAATATAGGTATAAAATCGCGCCCCCACATCCTGAATATCAAAGACCACCAAGTCCAATCCCACCAACATTTCCTGCGACGGTTTTTTGTTTTTTCCATATAAAGAAACTATCGGCAAACCCGTGCGTGTATCGCGCCCGTCCGCGACCTGCTCGCCTGCGTCCGCTGTACCGCGAAAGCCGTGTTCGGGTGCGAATATTTTCTGTATATTTACGTCCTTAGCAAGCAGGGCATCTACTAAATGTGTTTCTCCTATTGTTGAGGTTTGATTGACGACCATCGCAATTTTGCGCTCACCAATTAAGGGAAGATATTCATTGACTTGTTCGGCTCCGGTGAGGAGGGGTTGTGGTTCGTTTTGCTCAAATTGGGGCTTGGGAATGGTGTCCGGTTGAGGAGTGTTTTTGCAGCCTGCGGCGAAATTTAGAATGGCGCACAGGAAAATAGCGATGTAGGTGGATTGCATGATTGTTTGATTGTCAACTTATTAGTGATGTTGTTCTTTTGAATGGGTAAAGATAGGAATTATTTTGACCGCATTATCCGCCGATGCCACCACAGCCACTGAATCCCGCCCCTTGCCACCAAAAAAATCACCAAAGCTAACCAAAGTCCATCATTCCCTTTATAAATATTGTAAATCTCCCAATAAAACCTTAAATTGAGAATTGACTTTAAATTTGCCACTCAATGAAAAGTACTGCTCAACGTGTACCCGAATCACTCATCTACGAAATCGTGGACGGTCAACCTATATACTATAAAGGCTATAAAGATTATTTAAACGGTGAAAAACAATTCGAAGAAATCATGGGCAGCAGTTATATACAATCTTTGCTTATTACGAGCTTGGTATGTTTTTTGGATGCAAAATTAGATAAAAAATACCGTGTATTAACCAGTGAAGTCGGACTACAATTTGAGAAAAAAAGAAGACGAGCGGCAGATATTGCTATATATGAAAAAGTACAATTAAAAAAGATAGAAGACCCAAACAAATATCTCAATATACCGCCCAAAATCGTCATTGAAGTGGATATAAAAGCAGAACCCGAAGATGTCATGAGTACGCTCAGTTATTTCCATAAAAAGACCGATGAGTTATTAAAAAACGGTGTGGAAAAAGTCATTTGGATATTCACCGATTCCCGAAAAGTAATGACAGCCGAAACAGCCACATCATGGCAAATATTGGATTGGTCGATTGATATTGAAATCATTGACGGCTTGAAGGTCAATATCGAAAAATTGATTGATGCGGATTGAAGAAAAAATTAATCATTAGCCATTAATCATTGAGCACTATTCTACGATGCCACCACAACCACTGATAACGATTTACAAAATCGTTTTACTTTTTCAGCAATAAATTCAAAATATGAGATATATCACATTAGTCATTTTGTTAATTACAAGTACACAATGTAAAAGCCAAACAGCCAAAGAAATAGCCCTGCAAGATTCCAAAAAAGCTCTTACATGTTATGAAAATCTGGATTTTGTAACTTATGCGGAATACGCTAAGATTGAAATGGAATGTTTAATTAAAACAGTTAATATAATTTCAACACATAAAGATAAAGACGATGCGTTTGGTAATGAATATGCCGAGATAATGGACGAGTATTTTTTTAAAGGGAAAGATAAATTAATCGAAAATAAGATACGAAGTTACTTTATTTCAGAGGACCTAATAAAGAAGTATAATTTAGCTATAAACGAATTCAATTATCAAATAGGATACATTCAATTAGAATCTCCCGAAAACACTGATTCATCAAACATCTACAATATAGGTCAAAATATACATAAAAGCTCTTCATTGAGTAGTAGTACAGATAAAAAGACCATAAACTCATTTGAAAGTGATTTTGGAAAATTGGATGAAACAAAAATCGGTTGGAAATATAGAGAACGTGTAGATTATATTAATTCTTCCAATAAACTATGGGGTGATAATGAGGGTATTAACTCCAAAATATTAAATAGTTTTGGTAAACTAAAAGTTATTTCTATCTTGATTGTACATAATAATATACATTCCGAAGTTCAAATAACTTATAAAGACAAAATTGACGAAGAGGATGTAAATTATATCATCGAAGACATTATTAAAACACTCACAAAATAAATATGTATACTTCTTTAGGCTAAGAATTTAACATTTTGACGGTGGCTTTTGCACTTATTTTTTACTTTAAAAACAGTCATTTATCCCGATAAACTCCCATTTTCAAAGCAAAAACTAAGCACAAAATCCCCCACGGCAAAAAGTCAAATTCTTAACCTAAAGAAGTATAAACATTGGATTTTGACCGCGAACTAATCAAACGGACTGAATAAATAAATAAATAAATAGCGATTCAGGGTAAACAAAAAAATTAATCATTAACCTTTAATCATTATCCTCCGATGCCACCACAACCACTGAATCAACCCTCGTGCCACCAAAAAAATCACCAAAGCCAACCAAAGTCCATCATTCTCCATAAATCGAAAAGCGAAAAAACTAATCAGAAAAATAAGCATCGCCAGTAGCATGCTATCCCGCATTTCCCGCGAAGCCGTCATCCCGATATAAATGCCGTCCCACATATATGAAGGCGTGGCTATCAAAGGAATCACCGCCATCCAAGCCATAAAAGGTAAGGCAGCCACAACGATATTTTCTTGGTCGGTAAACAGCCAAAGCAAGGGCTTTCCTCCGAAAAAGTACGCAACACTAAACATCAATGCCAAGACCATTCCCCAAGCAAAAGAGTAGCGCACCGCCTTTTTCAAATTCGCCATATCCTTCGCACCTGCGTACTTGCCCACGAGACTTTCCGACGCAAAAGCAAAACCATCCACGCCATACGCCATCCAATTAATCAACTGCATCAAAATCATATTGACGGCGAGTAAGACATCGCCTTGTTTGGCAGATTGATTGGCGAAAAAAGCCAAGACAAAAATCAGACAAAAAGTGCGAATAAAAATATTGGCATTGAGCGACATAAACCGCTTAATCGCCTCTAATTCAAGTATTTTTTTGCGGTTAAAATATTTTATATAATCACCATAACGATAATAAAACAGCCCGACCGCAGCCACCATCCCCACGTATTGCGCGATGACTGTACCGAGTGCCACGCCGTCTGCTTTCATCCCCAAATGATTGACCAAATAAAGGTTGGCAACCACATTCACAATATTAATCAGAATGGTCAATATCATGGGATAAATCGCGTTTTGCATCCCAAAAAACCAACCCATCATCGCATACAAACCAATCGTAGCCGGAGCCGCCCAAATACGAATCCCGTAGTATTCGCGCGCCAATGCTTCCACCTCCGGGCTACCTTCGAGCAGCCCAAAACTCGCCCAAGCAATCGGCACTTGCAATGCCCAAATCAAGACCGTACCACCTGCCACCACGATAAACGCCCGACCCAAAATATTGCTCAATTCCTGCTGATTGTCATTGCCATAGGCTTGCGCGGCGAGTCCTGTCGTACCCATACGCAGAAAGCCGAAAGACCAATAAATAAAGTTGAAAATAATCGCGCCCAAACCCACCGCGCCGATGTACGCCGCAGATTCTTGTCGCCCCATGAGCGCAGTATCGACGGTGCTGAGTAGCGGCACAGAGAGATTGCTGATGATATTGGGAATGGCGAGGCGGAGGATTTGTTTGTTCATAAATTAGTTCATGGTCGATAGTCCATAGTCCATAGGCAGCCGCGAGTCAGTTTTTTTCGCACAGCGAAAAAATAGTACTATTGAGACTATCGACTATCGACTAAACAAGAAACTGATATAAATCAGGTTTTTCGTTCAAATATTCTCCGTAAAAATTATTCGTTTTCATGCGTTCGATGAGTGGTTCGAGGTCTTTTTTATTTTTTAGTAAAATCCCAACAACGGCAGGTCCGGTTTCACGATTGTGTTTTTTCTTATATTCAAAATGCGTAATATCGTCGTCCGGTCCGAGTATGTCGCTCACAAACTCCTTCAAAGCACCCGGACGTTGTGGAAAGCGCACGATAAAGTAGTGTTTCAAACCGCGATACAGCAAGGCACGTTCCCGAATTTCGGCGGTTCGGGTGATGTCATTATTGCTTCCGCTAATCAAGACGACCACGTTTTTACCCTTGATTTTGTCGCGGTATTGGTCGAGGGCAGCGAGGGCGAGTGCGCCTGCGGGTTCGGCTACGATAGCGTCTTTATTGTACAAATCCAGAATCGTTTGACATACACGCCCTTCGGGTACGGTGAGCATATCGTCAAGGTTTTGTCGGCAGATTTCAAAGTTCAAATCTCCTACTCTACCGACCGCCGCACCGTCGATAAATTTGTCGTATTTTTTCAACTCGGTATTCACCCCATTTTTGATAGAAAGCGACATCGAAGGCGCACCTTCAGGCTCTACTCCAATGATTTTGGTGCTTGGCGAGAGCGATTTAAACACCGAACTCACCCCTGCCGACAAGCCGCCGCCGCCAACGGGCAGAAAAATATAATCAATCGCCACAGGTGTTTGCCCTAAGACTTCCAAGCCCACTGTTGCCTGACCTTCAATGACTTTCGCATCATTAAAAGGATGAATAAATGTACTATCTTGCGCCTCACAAAATTCCAATGCCGAATGATAAGCATCATCGTAAGTGTCCCCCACCAACTCCACCGTCACATATTCTCCACCAAACATTTTCACCTGTCCAATCTTCTGATTCGGCGTAGAAGTGGGCATAAAAATCGTACCGCACACCTCCATTTTTCGGCAGGAATAGGCAACGCCTTGTGCGTGATTGCCCGCACTCGCACATACGATGCCCTTCGCCAATTCCGCTTCGGTCAGCGACGACATTTTATTATACGCGCCCCTGATTTTGTACGAGCGCACGACCTGCAAATCTTCTCGCTTGAGCATGATGTGCGACTCGTATTCCTGCGACAAATTGAGGTTTTCCATCAAAGGGGTTACTCCCGCAATCCCGCGTAGTCGCTGCGTGGCATCGTTGATGTCTGATAATTTTGGGTAATATATCGTTGCTGTTTCCATTTTCGTGTTGCGAGTTAACGGGTTGCGGGTTGCGGGTTGCGAGTTCCCAAACGAACTACGCGATGATTGTCATATTGCCTCACAATTTCATACCCTATGTTTCTACGTTGCAAACAATCAATCGTTTCATCAAATGAAACAATTATATAATCCAAATTGCTCAATTTTCCCCATTCTTTTTCTTCACAATCCTTTAATTTTTTTTCGGGTAAATGTTGGTATTGTAAATCTTCAAAACGCTCGTCTGTAATTTTATAATAATTTGAAAAAACACCTATCACGTATTTATTCAGCCCCACATTTTTCGCCTTTAATTCGTGTAAATCATTGGTAATCCGTTTGCTGTAACTTGCATCGCGCCATTCATAGGCAATATTTGGATTGAATTGGGTGTATAGATGTATCGCCAAAATCGCACTCACACCTAAACCCATAAGGTTTCTAAAAACCTTATAGGTTTCCCCCGTACCGACGACTTTAGCCGTCGGGTCGTTGGCTTCGCGACGGCTAAAGTCGTCGGTACGGAAAAAAACCAGCAAGACTCCCGGAATCCACCACTGCAAAGCCGTCCGATTCGCCAGATAAGGCGCATCGAATAGGATATGAAAAAACAAATTCAACAAGACCAAAACCCCAACAATCAAAGTCAGCGAAAACGCAAGCGTAATTTGTCTATTTTTAATAAAACGAGCCGCCGAAATTCCCCCGAAAATAAGCAACGACGCCAATGTCAACCAAGCCAAAACGACAGCAATTCCACCATCATTCATCTGATAAAAAAACGCCTCCCACACCGTTCCAAATATGGAATACACCAACTCATTTCCGCCGTACATCGAAGGGTCATTTTGTCGTACAAACCATAAATTTGCCATTGCCAGAAATAAGAGTAAAACAAATCCAAGTGCGAGTATTATTATCTCCGATCTCGTCAGAATGTAAAACGATTTTGTAAATCGTTCTGTCCGTTTTTCAGTAACGATTTGCAAAATCGTTTTACGTGTCGATAATAAAAAAACGCTAAAAATTCCCAAAAATGTATAAAAATACGACAAATTTGCTACCAACATCAAGGCGCAGAGCAAGAGGATTTTTGCCCAAACGTAAAACAAACTCGAGTTGCGAGTTAGCGAGTTACGGGTTACGAGTTGGCTAAATAGACGTGAAACAGAAGTGTTTTTGAGTTTATCTTTCTTAAAATGCCCTTTTCCACTCCGTTTGGGAACTCGTAACTCGTAACTCGTAACTCGAATTAAATAATACAAGACCCACACTTGAAATGTCAACGCCAACGCATACCCACGCGCCAATGCAAACCAATCCAACACATAGGGATTCAAAACAATGAGCGAATAACAAATAATCGCCAGTGCATTATTTCGAGTAAAGCCCGTCACACGATACACGCCCACACAAAAAAACGGAAACGCCAGCACCGAATGAAGTCGCCAAGCAAAAGGCGCATCACCCAGCGTGAGCATTTCAATTTTCATCAAAATACTATTGAGCCAATGCGTGTTTGCCGTACCGAACAAAGCGCGGTAATATTCCGTTTTGAGTAGGAAAAATGAGTAGGCTTCGTCGTTGGTCACGTCCAATGTATAGGCATGGAACGCGACCATAACGGTCAGCCCGATAAGCGCGAATGTGTGTAGTATTTTTCGCATTAATCGTAACGCGACGCAATTCATTTGTAGAGAAAATTCATGAATTTTCTCTACAAATAAAACTACAAATATGTTAATTATTTTCCGGTCGCAGCTTACGCACTTGCGCGCCTGTCTGCCACATTTCCGAGTCACGGATTTCCTTTAATTCTGCTTCCAGTTTGACACGGTAATCGGCTTGTTCGTTGGCTTTGATGACAACTTCCGCCTCTTTTCCACTCGAAACACTCTCGTACAAATCCTCAAAAACGGGCGTGACAGCCTCGCGGAATTTGTGTCGCCAGTCGAGTGCGCCGCGCTGTGCGGTGGTCGAAGTGTTGGCGTACATCCAGTCCATACCGTTCTCGGCGACGAGGGGCATAAGGCTTTGTGTGAGTTCCTCTACCGTCTCGTTGAACGCCTCCGAAGGCGAGTGACCGTGCTTACGCAAAATATTGTATTGCGCCTCAAAAACACCTGCCAATGCGCCCATCAAAATACCACGTTCGCCTGTCAAATCAGAGAAGACTTCTTTTCTAAAATCCGTCTCAAACAGGTAGCCCGACCCTACGCCAATACCTAAAGACACCACACGCTCATACGCACGCCCAGTCGCATCTTGAAAAATCGCGTAGCTCGAATTCAAGCCCTTTCCGGCAACAAACATACGACGCAAAGAAGTACCCGAACCTTTCGGCGCGACCAAGATAACATCCACATCCTTAGGCGGAACGATACCTGTTTTATCTTTATATGTAATACCAAAGCCATGCGAAAAGTACAAGGCTTTGCCCGGTGTCAGGTGCTTTTTAATGGTTTCCCATTGAGCGATTTGCCCGGCATCCGAGAGCAAGTATTGAATGACGGTAGCGCGTTGTGCCGCTTCCTCAATCGGAAAAAGCGTCGTACCCGGCACCCAGCCGTCCGCAATCGCCTTGTCCCAACTCGCCGAGCCTTGTCGCTGCCCTACGATGACGTTGAAGCCATTGTCTTTCAAATTCAAGGATTGTCCCGGTCCTTGTACGCCGTAACCGATGACCGCGATTACCTCGTCTTTCATCGTTTCTTGTGCTTTTTTAAGGGGGAATTCGTCGCGGGTGACGACGTTTTCTAATGTGCCTCCGAAATTTAACTTTGCCATAATTTGTGTGTTCGTTGATTCGTAACCAAGATTATCAGATACCGCGAATATTTTTTTAGTAAAAAAATTTGTCCAATAAATTATAGTGTTTTTTGTGTGTGGTAATTATTGTAATTTTGGCATTCGTTGATTCGTTTTATTTTACCAATACTTTTTTAGTATAATATTTATCACTAATATAAAATTGAAAAAAATAAACGCCTGCCGGAAAATTCCTTACATCAATTTCATTAATGCTTGATTCAATAAAGCCCATATTTTTGCCCGTAGTAGAAAATATCCTTAACGAGGTCATCTTTTCCGCATTTTCAAGTATAATAAAATCGTCTGTCGGGTTTGGATAAATATTAATAATTTTATTAATTACTTCACTATCACCTATGTCATTGCAATCAATATTTTCAAATACGTAACTCTCACATTCAGAGGCTAAATGTTCGGTGGTTGATGCCATTCCCCAAAACTCAAACCTATCAATAAGTGTCATACTTTCTTCATAATCCTCTAAGAAAATGATTTGTCTATTTTCAATATCCAACTCGTATAGGTTGTTACCATCTGCATTAAACCCGATTATTCGCTCCGATTCGCAATCCTCAAAAAGATTAGTTATTCCATACATTTTCGGAGTTAGCGAGATACAAAGTATAGTTGATAGAGTTCCGTTCTCCAAATTATAGGCTTTAATGTTTCCGTCATTGGAACTTTGAAAGATTAAATTACCTTTATAAAAGGTTAAATCGCCCGGAGTTCCATCAGTATTTGCAATGAAATGTATCGAATCAGTTAAAATATCATATTTATATAAACTGCCGTAAATAGTGAGTGCATATAACTCTTGATTATCACTGCATACAAGAGAAACATAAGAATCTGGAAGACCGAAGCCACCCGGTGGCAAAGTTGCAACAGGAGTTACTTGCCCATTCTCTAAATTTATTGTTTGAATTAGCCCTGAATTACGTATTCCATACATAATATTTGTAGGGGAGATTGCTATGTCAGGCGCACGATAACCGGACAATATAAAAGTCAAGCTGCAATCAGGCTCAACTTTATAAATACCAGCACCTGCAGTACAAGTGTACACATCCTGAGCAGAAAGAGATACAGATAATAACGACATCATTAAAACCACAATCAATACTTTTACAAAGTTTAGTTTTTTCATACGTCTTTTGTTTTTTGATAATATTTTGAGAAAATCAATTCGCAGCCGCAGCCTCCAACTCCTCCAAATACTCCCTCAACTCCCGCATCGGCTTAGAAATCGCTACCCGACCGGAGCGTGTAAATTCGAGGATATTAAAGGGTTCGAGTTCCTTAAATAAAGCTTCAATTTCGGCTGCATGTCCGGTCTTTTCGATGACGGTAAATTTCGGTTCGGCAGCGAGCATACGCGCACCATGTTGGCGCACTATCTTTTCTGCTAAACCGCCATGTACTATCACACCTGACGGAATTTTATATAGCGCAATCTCTTGATATACAACGTTTTCCTCTCCATGATAAAAGGCTTTGTGGACTTCGATTTGCTTCTCCAATGCCGTCACGAGTCGCTTCACATTTTCCTCTTCGAGATTGACCACAATCGTATAGCGATGAATGTCGGCTACCTCACTCGGCGAAACGGTGAGGCTTTCAATATTGATTTTGCGGCGCGTGAATCCTGTGGTGACGCGGTGCAAAAGTCCGGCTTTATTGGCTGTAAAAACGGATAAGGTAAATGTCTTTTTCATATTCTGATGAGTTGTTGAGTTGATGAGTTGAAGAGTTGACGAAGTGTATTTTTCAACAACTCGTCAGCTCATCAACTCATCAACTCATTAATAATATTTATCAATGCCGCCGAAACCTTTTATCGGCTTATTTTCTTTTGTTTTACGAATAAAATTATTCAATCTTTTTTCAAATTCTTCGGGGCGTTTTCTTGCGCTGTCGATGTAAGCAATGCGGATGCGTTGATAGGGTTTGGAGCATGTTTGATAATTTTTCCATACCTCATTATCCGCTTTTAATTCCGTGATAATATCTTCGGGAAATACAAATTTTTCCGCAATCACTTCCTCCACTTGCGCCTTCACCGAATCATGCAATAATCCATTTTCCGATAGCCATTTCAAACGTTCTTTATTGGCTTGGGAAAAGGTGGATTTCGCTTTTCGTGGGGTAAATCGCTGAATGGTTGTGTGTGCGTCAAGCGATTTTATTTTGCTGTCTATCCAACCGAAACATAGGGCTTCTTCCACTGCGTCATTGTATATGATGCGTGGTTTGCCCGATGCTTTCTTTGGATATTCGAGCCAGATTTCTTCTTTTTTATCGAAATTTTCGGCTAACCAATTTCGCCATTCGCTTCGCTCTATAAAGTATTTTGTTTCCATGCCCTCCGTACAGGCGATTTTAATCGCCATGTAACAAAATTCATATTTATAAATTCCTAAAAATAAGTGCTATATCAGAACATGGCGATTAAAATCGCCTGTACGTTAACGTTGCGCGTGAATCGCTGCAATCCCCACCATATCAACAATTTGTCGAATACTCGCCCCGAGTTGAAGGATGTGTACGGGCTTTCGCATACCTAATAATATAGGTCCGATAATGTCCATTTCGGCGGCATTGCTGAGTAGGTTGTAGGCGATATTGGCGGACGAAAGATTCGGAAAAATCAGAACGTTTGCCTTATTACCTGCGAGTTTAGAAAATGGAAAATAGTTTTCCAAAGCATCGATATTGAGTGCGAAATGAGCTTGCATTTCGCCGTCCACTATCCATTCAGGATGTCTTTTTTGTAGGATATTTGTCGCAGATCGCATGAGCATTGCCGACTCGCCATCGGGGACTGAACCGAAATTGGAGTAGGTCACGAGCGCGATTTTCGGCTCTATATTAAATGAGCGAACTTGCTCGGCTACCAACTCGGTAATATCTGCCACATCCTCTGCCGTCAAATGGTGATTAATCGAAGTATCAGCAAGGAAAAGCGGACCGGATTTAGTCATCAAGATGTGGGTACTCGCCACCTTTTTTATGCCTTCTCGCGGACCGATAATTTGTAATGCCGGACGTACCGTGTAAGGATATTTTCGTGTCAAACCGCCAATCATCGCATCGGCTGTTCCCATCTCGACCATCATTGCACCGTAATAGCTTCGACTGCGGATAAGTCCACGCGCTTCGGTCATCGTTACGCCTTTGCGTTTTCTTTTTTCATAAAAATAATTGACATAAGAAGTGAGTGTATTCCTTTCTTGTTCATTTGCGGGGTTTCTGGGGTCAATGATTGACACATCAGGGAGTTGTATATTGTACTGTTCAATTATTTGATTGACAGTTTCGAGGTTTCCAAGTAGAATTGGATGCGCGATTTTTTCTTCCCAAACAATCTGTGCAGCTTTGAGTACAGAGAGGTTTTCAGCATCTGCAAAAACCACTTTTTTGAGGTCTTGTTTAGCTTTTGTTTCGATGATTTTGGAGAGTTGGTTGTCGAGTCCGAGTCGTTGGTCGAGTTCAAATTCGTAGGCTTCCCAATCGCTGATTGGTTGCTTGGCGACACCGCTTTTCATTGCCGCTTTTGCCACCGCCGGAGCTACCGTAGAAATCAATCGCGGGTCAACGGGTTTTGGGATGATATAGTCTTTTCCAAAATTCAAATTGACATCGCCGTAAGCCATATTTACGATGTCCGGTACGGGCTTTCTCGCCAAATTTGCGAGGGCGCGAACCGCAGCCAATTTCATCGCCTCATTAATCTCGGTAGCCCGCACGTCCAATGCGCCTCTAAATATAAACGGAAACCCTAATACATTATTCACCTGATTGGGATAATCGGAGCGACCTGTTGCCATAATCGCATCGGGTCGAGCTTCTTTGGCATCGTCATAAGCAATTTCGGGTGTAGGATTCGCCATAGCAAAAATGATACAATTGTCTGCCATTTCCTTCACCATTTCCTGATTCAAAATATTGCCTTTCGACAAGCCGACAAAGACATCCGCCCCTTTCAAAATATCTGCCAACGAAGTATCGGCAGGTACATTATTATTGATAAATTCCGGTTTTTTTCCATTCAAATTATCTCTATCTCCATGTATAAGTCCTTTGCTATCATACATGAAAATATTTTCCTTTTTCGCACCAAGCGACACATATATACGTGTACACGAAATCGCAGACGCTCCTGCACCATTGACCACAATTTTAGCCGTAGCGATATTTTTCTCGACCAATTCAAGCGCATTAAGCAATGCAGCCCCGCTAATAATTGCCGTTCCGTGTTGGTCGTCGTGCATCACGGGAATGTTGAGTTCTTCTTTGAGTCGTTCCTCAATATCAAAGCAAGCGGGTGCCGAAATATCCTCCAAATTGACCCCACCAAACGTGGGTTCGAGTATCTTCACTGTCCGCACAAATTCATCAATATCTTTGGTGTTCAATTCTAAATCAAAGCAATCAATATCTGCATAAATTTTGAATAGTAAGCCCTTGCCTTCCATCACAGGTTTGCTGGCTTCCGGTCCTATATCACCCAAGCCCAAAACCGCCGTACCGTTGCTGATGACCGCAACCAAATTGCCTTTCGCTGTGTATTTATAGACATCATCCACGTTGTCGGCTATCGCCAAACATGGTTCGGCTACGCCCGGTGAGTATGCCAACGAAAGGTCACGCTGATTCGCTGTTTCAGTGGTCGGGATGACTTCGATTTTTCCGGGTCTGCCCTCCGAGTGGTATTCTAACGCCGCTTTTTTAAATGTATCTTTCATAGTGTTGTGATTGGTGAATCGTGATTAGTGATTAGTTTTTTCTGTATAAATTACAGTATAAATTGTTGTGTATCAAATCTATAAGGTTTTCGAAGCCTTATAGATTTTTCCGTATGTAGGTAATTTTATTTATTAAAAAAAACACAAAATACGATTATTAAAATTAAAACAAATCACAAAAACAAAAATCACCATAACTTGTAAATTCCCAAAAACAAACTCCAAGTTCCACTACAATTATGCTGTAAATATGAATTATATAAAATTGGGATTTGGAATTTGTTTTTGGGAATTTCTCAAATTCGCGTTTACGCAATTTGAGCCAATTATTCTAAACGAATATCCGCAACACCTGCCCCGGAAGGCACCATTGGGAATACATTATTTTCTTTTCCGACCATCACTTCTAATAAGAATGAACCATCGTGTTCCATCATATTTTTCAAAGCCGTGCCGAGTTCGTCACGCTCACTGACTCTTTGTGTTTTGATGCCGTAAGCCTGTGCAAGTAATTGAAAATCAGGGTTTATCATTTCGGTAGAGGCATATCGCTTATCGAAAAATAGCTGTTGCCATTGGCGCACCATACCGAGAAATTCGTTGTTGAGAATCAATATTTTTACGTTGACTCCTGTTTGTAAAATAACGCCCAATTCCTGAACCGTCATTTGGAAACCACCATCGCCGATCACCGCAATTACGTCTCTATCGGGTGCGCCCATTTTCGCGCCAATCGCGGCAGGCAGGCAAAAACCCATCGTTCCCAAACCGCCCGATGTGATGTTGCTTTTTGTTTTATTAAAATGTGCATATCGACAAGCAATCATTTGATGTTGCCCGACATCGGTGACGATAATTGCATCGCCATTCGTCAAGTCATTGAGGTCGCGGATGACTTCGCCCATTGTTAATTCTCCCTCCGTAGGTTCGGTTTCACCCTTGATGACTTTCTCATATTCTTCTTTGTCACAATCTTTGAATTTTTGGTGCCATTTTTCGTGAGATTTTTTATTTAAATGTGGCAATAAAGCGGTCATTGCTTCCTTTGCATCACCGAGTATTGCAACCTCAGTTTTTACGTTTTTATCAATCTCCGCCGGGTCTATTTCTATATGAATGACTTTGGCTTGTTTAGCATATTTTGCCAGATTTCCCGTTACTCTATCGTCGAACCGCATCCCTATTGCAATGAGGACATCGCACTGATTTGTAAGGACATTCGGACCGTAATTTCCGTGCATTCCGAGCATCCCGACATTGAGCGGATGATTGGTCGGCATAGCAGATAAGCCCATGATTGTCCATGCCGCAGGGATGCCTGTTTTCTCTACCAATTGTTTGAGTTCTTCTTCTGCTTGTGAAAGGATAACTCCCTGACCAAAAAGAATATACGGACGTTTGGCATTATTAATAAGTTTCGCGGCTTCTTTGACTTTTTCTTCCTTTACAGGTGGGCGCGGAACATAGCTCGCAAGTTTTGTGCAAGGCGTATATTCGTAATCTAATTCATCAAATTGAGCATTTTTTGTAATGTCAATCAAGACCGGTCCGGGTCTGCCAGATTTGGCAATAAAAAACGCTTTTGCAAAGACTTCCGGTATTTCGGCTGCATTGGTGATTTGATAGTTCCATTTGGTTACAGGCATCGTGATACCGATGATGTCAGTCTCCTGAAAAGCATCTGAACCCAAGAGGTGCTTCGGTACTTGTCCTGTAATGCAAACCATTGGCGTAGAATCAATCATTGCATCCGCTATCCCTGTCACAAGATTGGTTGCTCCCGGTCCTGACGTGGCGATGCACACGCCTACTCGTCCGCTTGCGCGTGCGTAGCCCTGCGCCGCGTGGGTCGCACCTTCTTCGTGGCGTACCAAGACGTGTTGGAGTTTGTCTTGATATTTATATAATTCGTCATATACAGGCATTATCGCGCCGCCCGGATAGCCGTACATGAGGTCAACACCTTCTTCCAATAAACATCTGACGACTGCCTCGCAGCCGTATATGCGTTCGGTTTTGGTGGTTTTGGATTTGGCTTTTGTCGCTGTTAATGTCTCCATATTTATATATTTTGCCTAAAACTCGCCTTGCATTTTTTAAATGCAAGGCGAGTTTTAGGCGCATTTTAGTTCAAATTTTAGGATGTTTAATTTTTACAAAAAAGTAGTTTACACTTTTTCCAATTTTAAAATAAAAAACAATATTTAAAAACTCGTTTGCTAAACTTCAAAGAGTTTCGTAAACGTAAGCAATGCACTAATTTTTAGTTGATTGCAAGATTTTGTACTCCGCTTACGTTTACTAAACTCGAAAAGTTTAGTAAACGAAATACATTATTTTTGCTCATCTAAAGTATCAATTACTTTATTAAACATGCCCAATTCTTTTTATAAAAGTAGTTGTAAAACTGTGACACTACTTTTCGACGGCTAAAGTCGTCGGTACGGGTGGTATCACTATATTTTATCCGTTACGCATCCTTCGGATGCGGATGAAACTGTTTTTGCATATTTGTATAAAACGCCTCTTTTTGCTTTTAATTCGGGGGCTTTCCATGTCTTACGTCTTGTGTCAATTTCTGTTTCAGAAAGGGCGGCACTTATGGTGTTTTTTTCTGCGTCAATGGTGATTTCGTCACCGTCTTTTAATAAACCAATCAAACCGCCTTCTTGCGCTTCCGGTGTGATGTGTCCGACTACAAAGCCGTGCGTTCCACCGGAAAATCTGCCGTCTGTGATGAGTGCGACTTCTCCGCCTAATCCTGCACCCATAATCGCGGCGGTAGGTTTGAGCATTTCGGGCATTCCCGGTCCGCCTTTCGGTCCTTCGTAACGAATGACGACGACATCGCCTTTTGTTACTTTTCCGTTGGCAATTCCCTCATTTACAGCGACTTCACTATCGAACACTTTTGCTTTTCCGGTGAAGCGTAAACCTTCTTTTCCGGTGATTTTGGCGACTGAACCTTCAGTGGCTAAATTACCAAAAAGTATGCGAATATGCCCTGTTTCTTTTATTGGTTTTTCAAATGGTTTGATGACAGTTTGTCCTTTGGAAAGTGAAGGAACATCGGCGAGGTTTTCGGCAATCGTTTTTCCGGTTACGGTCATGCAGTCGGCGTGTAAATAATCATTCTCTAAGAGGTATTTCATTACGGCAGGTGTGCCACCGACGCGGTGTACGTCTTCCATTGCAAATTTGCCGCTTGGTTTGAGGTCGGCGAGGAAGGGAGTTTTATCGCTGATACGTTGGAAATCGTCTAGTCCGAAGTCGATATTTGCTGCGTCAGCTATTGCGAGGAAGTGTAAGACCGCATTAGTCGAACCACCTAAAATTGTGACAACAGTTATGGCGTTTTCTAATGATTTTTTGGTGATGATGTCAGATGGTTTGAGGTCTTTTTTGAGCAATTCAATCATGGCTTCTCCTGCTGCTTGGGCTTCCGATTTTTTGTTGACACTAATGGCGGGATTGGAGGAATTGTAGGGCATTGCCATACCAAGTGCTTCGATTGCAGACGCCATTGTATTGGCGGTGTACATACCCCCACAGGCACCTGCGCCCGGACAGGCTTTTTCGACGATTTGTTGGAAATTTTCTTCATCCATTTTACCGGAAACACGCTCGCCCCATGCCTCGAAAGCGGAGACAATATCGAGTTTTTTGTCGCCATGATGCCCCGAAGCTATCGTGCCGCCATAGACTAAAATCGACGGTCTATCCAAGCGAATCATCGCCATGAGTGCGCCGGGCATATTTTTGTCGCAACCAACTACGGTCACGAGTCCGTCGTAACTCATCGCGCCCACTACCGTCTCCATCGAATCGGCAATGACATCGCGGGAAGGCAAAGAAAAACGCATGCCTACTGTTCCCATTGAAATGCCGTCACTAACACCTATTGTATTGAATATCAGACCAATAGCTTCTGTGCTATTCACACCGAGTTTAACAACTTTTGCTAAGTCGTTGAGATGCATATTGCAGGGATTGCCCTCGTAGCCCGTGCTGCCGATACCGATTAAGGGCTTTTTCAAATCCTCGCGTGTCAATCCAATCGCATGTAGCATGGCTTGTGCGGCTGGTTGCGAAGGGTCTTGGGTGACGACTTTGCTGTATTTGTTTAACTCCATTTCAATGAGTGAATAATTTCAATGAGTGAATGAGTGAATTTTGAATGAGTGAATAATTTCAATGAGTGAATGAGTGAATTTTGAATGAGTGAATTATTTAATGCGTATTGAGGTGTTGTAGTGTTACTGTGTTATCGTTTTTTGTGGACTTTACTCGTCGGACATTTTTAGAAATGTCCGACGAGTTTTCGATTGATAAATGAATGAGCAAATATCCGAAAGAAAACTTTTATCGTTTTTTGTTTTTACGTTTGTTTTCCGTTTGTGAATGTTCGTTATTTTTAATTTAAATTATTCATTATCAATTATTTAGAATGAATTAAAATACAGTTTCTAATCTTGTTTTTAATTGTCGTTCGTTGAGCCAACAAACTTAATTTCTATTATTTGGTTTTGCCATTCTCTGGATTCTTTCTTTTTGGATATTTCGCTGCCATCTCCTTTGACAATTAATCTATAAGTATCAATTCCTTTAGACTTTAGGTATCTACCAATTTCGAGTGCACGTTTTTCTGTGAGTTTATTGTAGTATTTTTTATCATTCCCTTTTTCTACGTATGTATCTATTTCAAGAATTGCATCAGACACTTGCTCTAAAAAAAAATACACCCTATCTAACATCTCAAAAGCATCTTCTTGAAAAATGAGTGATTTATTCTGATACACATTATGGATAGAAATTATTTGTCCTTGTAAAATGGAATCTATATTTAAAAGTTGCTGTACATCCTCAAGCGTTTTTATTTTGATTTCGGACGAGACTTTATCACTCTCCTCAATATATTTGATTGAATTAAATTTTCTATTAACAAATACTTCATCGTCACAGGAAGCAAAAACAATATCGGAACATTTATCAATAAGAATATTACCATTGTAGGGTACAAGTGTAGGGGTCACATAAAATGCTTCAAGCATAATATAATCATAATTCCTAAGGGGTTTTAATTTAAATTTATAAGGTCTCCAATCTGTATGTTCAACGGTGGACGTTTCTTCTAACAACTCCCTTTTATCACAATAATCATTACCCGCCCATATTCTAAGCCTGACAGGCTGAGTAAATTGCACCTTGCTTATTGGGTCTGTTCTACTAACACTCAAATACGACTCTGACCTTGCTAAATACAAACTAAAATCATAACAAGAACCTGCCTCCATCGGTCTGTGAAGTTCTTGACCTACAGCTTCCCAAGTATCCGTACTACGTGTGACCATTCCGATATAAGTTTTTCCATCGTATGCTTCTTTCTCAACTCTATATGTAACATTAGGTTGTGTATCGGGAGGACTCTGTTCCGGTGGGTCACAGTCATGCCAACCTTTTGGTGTTGTACTTGCCGCGGGAGTACCTTCAAATGACGGATTTTTGAGTATAATACTCTGTGCTTCAATAAGCGAACAATAATTGAAAATCAGTAGATATAACAGTATTTTTTTCATGGTTTCAGTGTTTATTAAGTAAGTAAAATTAAAAAAGCCATCCCCGTATGAGAATGGCTTTAAATATATTTCCTTTATGTATTATCATACCATTCTCGTTACATTTTATTGACCACAATAATAATGTTGACTACAGATGATATGACTACTGTTTGTTGCATTGTAGGTGCTAAGGTGGGATTATTTTTTGAAAAGGACAAGTTTTTAATTCTTTTTTTGTAAAAAAATCAAAAAACTTGCCCTTTTTCTATCATTCCTTATATCGTGCTTTCTTCTATCGCTCTGTGTCGAATATCTACTACTGCGACTATCGACATCATCAATCCAAGTATGATTAAGCCCCACTCACCTACCGTTGGAATGCTTGGCGGTGAGGGTACTACGACTGGCGATACATCCGTATCATCTACGGGTGTGCCGGATGTACAACCTTCTGCATTGACCGTTGCAGCGTTGACGAATGCCATCAATACGTTTTCGACGGTGCAGGTGTAGGTCCATGTATCGCCGATAGCGAGTATGCCGCCGTTGTCGGTGTAGGTCATTTCACAGTTCAAACCATTCGGGTCGGCAACGCTTACATTACAGAGGTCTTCTGTACCGCTATTTGTTACTGTAATGGTAAATGTTGCTGTACCGCCATTTGCTACTTCTTGGGTATCATCGCCGTTGTCCGCATCATTTTTATCTATCGTAATACTCGGTATAGTACAGTCGAAAGTTGCAGGAATGGTTATCGTTTGACAAGCTGCTATTGCCGATGAGTGTGTAATGGTAAATATTACGTTTCCACTCATCGTTTCTGCGCTAAAATCAGGGTTTCCTCCATTACCATCATAATCATTGGTAATCTCAAAATTCGGACAATCCTGTGTAAGTGAAGGTCCGCAAGTACCGTCATTAGCAAGTACTGCGTTGGCGATTGCGGCTATATCAGGGTGAACAACCACGCCAACAGTTTCAGACAAGTCATCCAGTGTTTGGAGGTCAAGGTCGCAATTCATATCAGCAAGAGAAGCCATGTTGAATTGCGCTTGGTAACTCACCGGAAGCGAGTCGCAACTTGTGGTATTTAATTCTGTAAAATCAAGACAAAATTCGCTTGGGATAGGGCGTTCTATAAAAATAACGCTTCCCGTCATTGCAGCATGTATATCGCATTGGAAATTATATGTTCCAGCCATAGAAGCTGCGAATGTACCATTTGCCGTTGCACCGGATACAACAGGTCCGGTGAGAACACTCCCGAAACATTGCACAGCCAAATTCGTTTTTATCAAATCAAAGCCGCTTACTTTTACATTACGGATGACGTGAAAAATGAATTTGAAACGAACAAGAAAATAGTCGAATTGATACAAGCTCACCCACGTTTCATTCAAGAATATTCGGAAGAATACATCGCTATTTTTAGTCGATATTTGGTACTTACCAAGTCGGTCAATTTGGGTTTGTACTTGGAAGCACATGCAGCATTTCGACAAATTCCGCAGCAACTCAAAAATCCCACACCTGCCTTACGCGCCAAAATATTTGCGCTGCGTCACGGTACGGAATTGACTCGCCTGATTTACGGTTGTCACTTTATTGAAGCCGAACAACTTTTCCCGGATATCAAGGCGGGATTCAATCAGTACAAAAAGCATATTGATGAGGTTTACTCTATGGCTTCGAATTATCGTTTTGCATACGTGTATATCGCGCTCGGAAAATTTACTTTACACTACAAGAAGTCAACAATATTGCCTTAATGAACAAAAATTTACGCCCTGATATGTTTCGTTTTTCCAAATTATTGACCCTCTTAGTTCACTTTGAATTGGGGAATAAAACGCTCATTCCCTACCTCAAAAAATCTATTAATCTGTATTATTAAACTTTGGACAGAGGGAATTAGGAAATTCGGTAAATCCCTATTTTTTAGTTTTTTATGAAAAATAATTATTTACATGTTTTATTATGTTAATAAAACTAAAACAACTGATAATCAATAGATTACAAATTTTAACGTAATTTCCCAGTTCCCCAATTCCCATTCTGTCCAAAGTCTAATGTTCTAATGTATTATCATAAGCAAAAAAAAGTATTCGATTTGGAGCATCTTTTTTTGAAATATATTACCAAATTTTACAAAGCGACATCCAATGAAAATTTTCGTGAAGATTGGAGGTGTTCGAGTAAAATAGGGAATAGTCGCAAGGCGAATGTTTTTGTGTGAAAATGGGTGTTTTAATACTCAAATATCTAGGCTGTTCAAAATTACAGTTTTTTGAGAAAATTTCTACCCCGTATTTTTGAACAACATTTTTTTCTTTTTCAAAATAGATTCAGAACAGTTTTTTTTGTTTCCACTCATTTAAATCCACAATTTTGACATTTTCCATTGCTTTTTTTACATCTTTTTTGCCAAAATTTGGATTAAAATTAGCTAAACAAAGACAAGCATCTGTAATCAAAGATTGTCCGCTTTTAGCATTGATATATTTGAATTTACCAAAGTAAGATTCGATATTAGACGAGATTAGAGCATCGGGTAAAAAAGTGGTAAATTAAAATTGCAATAAACTGATTGTTAGATAATTACTAAGTCGAGTTTACCACTTTTTATGCTGATGCTCTAATGTGGTATAAACGACCCAAATACAGAGAGATACATAAATTGAGAGTTGTAGATAAAAAAGTATTTTGCCAAATATAGTTTTTATGTTAAAAGAACAAACATCCCTCAACCGCTTCATATAAATTCTGCAACAACTCATCAAAAGTATCCCCCTGCGTCATACACCCCTCAATCGCGGGAACTTCTGTCCAGTAACCGCCTTCTTCGGCTTCGTGTATAATGACTTTTAATTTCATGTATTTATTTTTTGTAAAAATAAGATTTTCAAGACATTTTAACAACCTCCGCATCTCGCAATACCAACTTCGTCCGTTCCGGTCCATTTGAAACCATGGTAATCGGTACATTGAGTTGGGATTCTAAGGCTTCGATGTACGTTTTCACTTCGTCTGGAAATACCTCGTAATCTGTGACATCATTTATTGACGTTTTCCAACCTTTATAACTGGTATAAATGGGTTGTATTTTTTCATCATTAAAATCGAAAGGAATGGTATGATGTGTTTCGCCATTGATGTCGTAAGCAGTACCCGCTTTGATTTCGGCGAGGTCGTTCATGACATCTATTTTGGTGATGACAAGTTGAGTGATACCATTAAGCATAATCGTGTATTGAAGTGCCGGAATATCTATCCAGCCACAGCGGCGCGGACGCCCTGTAGTTGCGCCAAATTCCTGCCCGACACGCGCGAGTTCTGCCCCGACTTCATCATGCAATTCGGTAGGAAATGCACCACTACCCACGCGCGTACAATACGCCTTCGTGATGCCGATGACCTCGCCTATACGCTGTGGCGCAACGCCTAAACCCGTGCACACGCCAGCTGTAATCGTATTGGAAGAAGTCACGAAAGGATAAGTTCCGAAATCAATATCAAGCATAGAACCTTGTGCGCCTTCTGCCAAGATTTTTTTGCCGGAATTGAGGGCTTCGTTGATGTAGTATTCGCCATCTACGGCAGGTAGTTTTTTAAGCGTTTCGATGCTCTCAAACCATCGTTTTTCCAATGCTTCGAGGTCAAAATCTATTTTGGGATAAATACCAAGAAGTTGTTGGTGTTTGCCCCTAAGTTGCTCGTATTTTTTCCGAAAATCATCGGTATAAATATCGCCGACACGCAAGCCGTTTCGCCCGGTCTTATCCATGTAAGTGGGACCGATACCTTTGAGGGTAGAACCAATTTTTTCTTTGCCTTTGGCTGCTTCGGAAGCCGCATCGAGAAGACGATGTGTAGGGAGAATAAGGTGCGCTTTTTTTGAGACTAAAAGCCACGATTGGTAATCCACGTTTGCTTCGCGCAAACCTGCGAGTTCTTTTTCGAGGATAACGGGGTCGATGACGACACCATTGCCGATAAGGTTGGTAATGCCTTCGCGGAAAATACCGGAAGGGATAATATGTAGGACAAATTTTTGTCCGTCAAATTTAAGGGTGTGCCCTGCATTGGGTCCACCTTGAAAGCGAGCTACGATGTCATAATTTCCGGCAAGGTAATCTACAATTTTACCTTTGCCTTCATCACCCCATTGCAAGCCAAGTATCACGTCTATGTTCATTCCGTAAAGTGGTTAGATGCTTATAAATTGTGACACTGATTTTAGCGTGCCACGTTCAAAGCATCAAATTTACGGATAATCACAGACTAAATGAAGTGCGCCTTAATTTAGATTTGCAAATAATTTGTACGCATCCTCCACAGAGTTGGCTGTTGTGAATACATGCTTGAGTTTGGTCAAGACCAATAACTTCGACGCATCTTCGCTGACATTCGTGATAACGGTGTCACCACCTGCATTACGCGATTTTGTGAGAACGGAAATGAGGAAATTAAGTCCCGCACTGTTCAAAAATCTGAGTTCAGAAAGATCGATAACGAATCTGTTTGAGCCGGTTTCGATGATGTCTTTTACTTCTTCGAGAATTTGTCTGTTTTCAAATTCGCTGATAAGATTATCTACAGAAAGTACTTGGATTTCTTCCTGTTTTTGGATTGAATAAGTCATAACGTTTCCTTTTTCGTGTGTTTGATTTATGATTGCTTTTGAGGAGTATGCCTTTATAATTATGTTGTCTTTCTTCTTTAAAGACGTTAATAATTTCAAAATGGTTGGTTATCGGTACGAATTTTGTTGTATTTTTTTAAATTTCCAATAGGATATTAGGCTTTAACGTTATATTAACGGGGCATTTGACAAATAGCTGACATTTTCAAAGCCTATTCTCTGAACAGTAAAAATAAAAAAGGCAATACAGTTTTCACAACGACATTGCCTTTCTTTATTTTTGATTAAGTGATTTTAGATTTTTGATCCACATGAAATTCTATATTCATTCATACAATCAAAAATCACTCAATGTCTTTTAATAAATCACGTAATTCGTGTTCCTGCATTTCGTTGTCTGTTCTTTTTTTATTTCGCCACCACATAAATATCATGGTCATTGCTATGACATAAGGTGCTAATAATAAGTACAAAATGCCTTTATTTAAGCCATTAGCCTCATTACCGCTTTCTACTGCTGCCTTGCACATAGCACATTGAGCATCCATTGTATTTGTCACAAATAAAGTGACAAATATTATAGCTATGATTCCTATGATAAACGTTTTGTGACGCATAAAAATGTTTTTAAATACAATTTTAACAGATTAAATTATCCGTAATATGGAGCAATCATCAAGTAGCATATCACTCCCGTGACCGCGACGTATAACCACAGCGGAAACGTCCATTTGGCGATTTTCCGATGTCGTGCATCTTGTCGCGTGAAGCCCCGAATGAACGTAAATAATACAAAAGGAACAACCGCCGCAGATAGAATTATGTGACTAATTAGCAGGAAATAATATACATAACGAATCGCACCCTCACCGCCATAACTCGTTGGTTGTGTGGACGAGTGATATAATACGTAAGAAATTAGAAAAACTGCCGAAAGTCCCATCGCAATGAATATCATACGCTGATGCAGGTCAATTTTTCGTTGTTTGATGAAATAAACTGCTAATATGAGTACGAGTGCTGTGACAGCATTAATGGTCGCATAAAAGGGCGGTAAAAGGTAAGGGTCGAAGGGCAGCGTCAGTTTCGGCATACGCGGATTCATCAAAATTGCTACCAATAGAGGCACGGCAATTGACAAGATAATCGCTACCGTATTCATGCGTTTGATTTGCGGTCGGGTGTATTTTACTGTACTCATTTTTTGCGTTCTATGTACTTTGTTCTGTGTTCTTCGTTTTTTTGAACTTGCGCTTAATTATTTCTCTTTATCTCGCTCAAATCCAATTTCTTTTTTCTTATCTCGCGGCAACATCAGTGCCATGTGGTGTATCATCAGGTCATCAGATTCGTTTTTATTTATATCGTAATAATTCCTGATGTTCAAGTCTTTACCCACTATCAATAATTTATCTTTATCTTTTTCGGAGAGTTGATACATATTATATAGTTGCGCTTGGTTCATACCTTCGGGCGGTGCAACGAAATGCCAGTTTGATTTTTTTCTATCTACTTCTATGTCGTATTTTTTTAATATGCTTGTGTAATCATAATTTGCCTCCGGCAAATAAGAAATGACGTGTACATCTTTATCCTTAAATTGTAGGCTGATTTGGTGTAATAATTCGAGTGCCAACTTATCATCGGAAAAAAAGTGGACGGCATGTGGACTGCCTTGTACCGTTTCCGGCAGGAGGCTGTCTCCCGTAGTTGTCAGGAAAGAAAATGCGGGGACTTCGCCTTTGGGTTCAAGGTTTTTGAGGTGTTTGACCTGTTGATTGAAACCGCTTTTCATCCATAAATATGATCCTACCGGAAAGACAATTAATAATAATCCCAACGCTGCGTACTGTATGATTTTTTTCATTCTTGATTTTTGAGTAATTTTGAATAATGAAAATTTACTCCTTTCTTACTCATACTAAATTATGTGTAAAACAAGTCAAAACCTTGATTGTTCGACTATTAATTTCGGCTCATCTAGGAATTTAGTGGAAAGCCTACTCGACGGACATTTTCAAAATGTCAGGCGAGATGTATTTAAATTAAATTATTTTATAAAAAATGCTATTCTACTGAACAACAACTTTATTTAAAATGTATTTTATTGATTATTAATATTTTATAACGAAATTTAAAAACAAAGCACGATATATCTCCCCCTTTGGAGGGGGTTGGGGGTGGAAAAACAGCCGAGAGTCCACCCCCCAGCCCCCTCCAAAGGGGGAGATAGTACGCGTTTTACTTTTACACTTAAATTTGAATCACACATTTACCTGATAATAAATTAGATACAAATTATAAAAAATTGTTGTTCAGTAGAATAAAACATTACTTAAAATTCGTAATTTAAAGAAACTAAAAAATGGTGCGAACCTTACGTTTGCTAAACTTTCAAAGTCTATTGATACCCCACAGAATAGAAATTACGCTTGAATTGATTTTTTCAATTTCATAATACATTGATAATCAATACTAATTTTGAAATAAATTTTAATAAAATAAGTTAATTATTCAAATTACATTTATTTGATAATCAAGGGTAAATATTCTGTGGGGTATCAATAGACTTGAAAAGTTTGGCAAGCGGGAGACATTATTTTTTTGTTCAAAAGTGTCAACTGCATTATTAAACATGCCAAAAAATGAGATGAAAATTAATGTTTTTGAATATTTTATTGCTTTGCAAATTTGCGGCTTATCAGTGTATTTTCAGACTTTAATTGTACAAAATAAAAACCTGAATTTAATTCGCTGATATCTAACTGAATACTAGATAAATCGTCTGCACCGCGTTTGTATTGATGAATAATTTTACCCGTAACATCCAAAATATTGAGTTGTAAATCAGTATTGCTTGGTAAATTATAATAAATATTGAGTTGGTCTTGAGCCGGATTAGGCATAAGTGTCATTTCGGGTGTATCAATATTAGTGATTTGTTTGGTATATGTCTCATCATTATTTATAACCAATTGAGGTACACCGCCCACGATGCAAAATGAATTGGACTCCGAGCTTCCGAATCTGCCACCACCTGTGGCTACGGTATTGCCACTTGCGTCAGTCAAGGTATAATTGCCACACATCATACCGGAGCGCGGAATACCATTGAACACACCGCCCAAACCCAAAGTCGCAATATTGATACCCGTCAAAACGGTAGTCGTGCGGCGCGGACACATACCGTCGTTTGCCGAATCAGATACTATAAGGTCGTAGCAGCCATCAGGCAAGCATACATCTTCAGTGGCAGAAACATCACCCATATTGTAGGTACCGCCTGATGCTACGGAGACGCCGTTGGCATCTAGTATTTCCCAGCTTGTTTGTTGCGGATTGTCATCAAAAGTAAAACTTAAACCCATCGACGCACAGGCATTGCAAGAGGTAACGGGTTCAGTACCCATTTCCATCGAATTGTGCAAACCGGCTTCGTTGGTATCTATATAGGTCTGCAAATCCAAGAACGCCTGACAATCATCTTTAAGGTAATAATCCATCCAAAGACAAGTCGAAGTCAGCATCTGGGTGTGCTGGTCAGCTTTTGGAATGAAGCCACTGCAAAACTCACCAGTCGTACATATGGAAAAGCTACTTGCTTCTCCAAATTGACAGTGACTACCGCCGATAATATCCAAATAAACGTGGTAAGGGCTTGCTGGCAAAGCATTATACATATCAATCGGTGCGCCGCCGTTCATCACCACACAATCTGACGTACCAGCCAGCGTAAACGTAGGTATCGTAATATTCGGCGCAGCACCAATGGAAGAAACAGGCGCATTGGTTTCGGCTGCTGCGAGTGTTACCATAGTCGTGATATTTGGGTTACTCGCTGCTGCTGCCCACGATGCGCCGCCGCCCATGGAGTGTCCCATAATCGCACTCGTACCCAAAATACTGCCCGAAAACGGCGTACTTGCGCCCAATAAATGGTCAATCAGAAAGGACATATCCAGCGAAAATTGCTCGTGATTAGGAAAAGGGAAAACGCTGCCCTCTGTAGTCGGAAACGCAATAATATAGCCCTTCGAGGCATAGGCATTGCACCAGACATCGTACTCACTAATCGCGATTCCAAAGCCGTGACCAAAGACGATAACAGGAAATTGACCTGCCGCAACTGGTGCATTTGTACCCGCTGTAGTGGCAGGATAGCAGACCTCATAGCCAATATTTCGATTGCTACGCGAAGGGTCTTGAACGCTGAGGCTTTGTGTGCCGACTTGGAATTGAGCCGTAGCCAAAGCCGTAAAAATAAAAAGAGAAATGGTAAAGGAGATAATGTGTTTCATGTTATTTGTGAATAGTGATTGGTAATGAAAATGTCAATGAAAATGAAAAAATACCTGTCGTTAGTTCTCAACATTTAGTGTTTTCAATTTTCATTTTCATTTTTATTACTTGTATATCTTTTTGTAAAATTAAAAAAATATTCCTGAAACAAACTAAAAACCAATCATTAATCACCAGTCATCAATCACCATCTCAATAAAAATTTTCCATATAATACGCCCGATAAAAACTACCCGGTAGTTCCACATGCCATAAAAACGTTCCTGTAGAGTCAGTAATAAAAATGGCACGTTGGACGCTGTTGGCGAAGAGCACTTTATCCTCATCGACCATCATACAATTGCTTTGGTTGTAGGAATAAAAATCTTCGGGCAGTTCGATTTTCAAATTAGTGGTGGCAGTCATATTGGTTTCATTGAGGTCAAAAACAAGTGCGCGGGAGGTTTCGCGGATGCCATTTTCGCCGTTATCGTAGAGCATCAAATCACCGTTGGGCGTCAGGTGAATGGCGTGTTGTTTGTAAAAAAGGTCGTCTGCATCCATCGCGAAGTCGCCATTGGTGCCGAGTCGCCACATGAGGCTGCCATTTTGTGCATTTATTTTCCAGATTTGATTGAAATTGCGAACAGATATAAGCAAATTACCATCCGTATCGTAGGCGAGCGAGTTGGAGTGCGTCCAGTCCGTGCGAGTGACGAGGATGTCGGGGTCATCAAGCGGGTTGGTATGGTCGAATAAATTCCAACGCCATTTTTCCGTTCCATCCGGCGCGAATTGGATGATATTATCAGCAATGACTTGCTCACTCGTACCACCACCGACACTACTCAAGTCAAAATTTTGTGAATTGATACCCAATGTCAGCATATCGTCTTCATCATTTTGCAATAATTCATGGTGAATCAAATCGCTGTGATCTACATTATATTGATACTGCCGCAATTGATTCCCGAAGAAGTCCATTTCCAGATAATCCAATGAACCCAGCATGACTGCAAGGGTGTTTTTTTCGGATAATGTATGCACCTGTGCAAGCCCGTCAAATACCTCATACCATACAATTCGCCCCTGATTGTCCAATGCAAATGTAGCACCGGGCGAAGTAGTATGTGCAAGTATATATCCGTCAAAATCGAGGTCGAGATTATAAGGAATCACATCAGGAAGAGCAGACGGCAAAGCTTCGGTCGTAAAGGTGTGTAATTCGCTAAAAAATTCACAAGAATCAACGACAGCAACCGCTTGAAAAATATAATCACTTTCCGCCAGCATATTGATAAGCGTAATCTTATGCGCGGTTGAATTTTCCGACAAAACAGAGCGTTTCATTTGATTAAAATCATCTGCTAACCAATAATTTATGTAAGTATCCGTGTTTTCTGAAGTTTCAAATTCGACATCCACACGTAGCTTGTTTTTTGTATGTGGTTTGATGATAATATTATTAATCAAGACGGTATTCTGACACCCGGAATCGGGTGAGGGAGGAGGCGACATTTCGTCGTTTTCGCAAGCAGGAATAATGAAAATTATTATTAAGAAAGAGCATACAAAAGCGTATTTTTTCAAGAAAGAAATGTGTGTTTTATTTCGTTTTGTACTAAAAAACATAAATATGTATTTATTTTTTTTGTGAAAACAATTCATGTATTATTGTCCAATGGAACATGTTCCGTTAGAAGGATAATAACGCAAAACACGGGCTGGAAGCACTGTGCTATGTGGTTTTTATCTGAAAAATATCAAAATTGCACCAAGTGCGGTCAATGCTAAAATCAATTGGCGATACTGCTGTTCCTTAATTAATTTGATAATACGAATACCCAATACAAAACCAATAAAGATAGCCGGCGCAAGGCGTAAATTTAAGGCGAATGTTTCAGGAGTAATGGTTTTCCAAACAAAAATATGAAAAGGGAGTTTGAAAATATTGATAATAAAAAACAGCCATGCGGCTGTACCGATGAAGTCGTTTTTTGGCATTCGCATAGCGAGAAAAAAGATATTGGCAAATGCGCCTGCGAGGTTGCCAATCATGGTCGTGAAGCCGGCAATTAAGCCCATGATACCACCAAACCACCAATAGTCGGGAACGGTTTTGGACTTGCGTCCGTCCCACCAATACATCATCACCACGCTCAAAAGGATAACGATTGCCATACCGCGTTTGAAGATGGCTTCGGGAATGTCTTTACCAATCCATGTAGTGAGTACGACTCCGAGCATCATCCACGGCAGTAGTTGAAAAAGATACCTCCATTTTACATGTCGGCGATAATAGATAACCGCAATGATGTCACCTACAATCAGCATAGGCAACAAGATTCCCGTAGAGGCTTTGCCACCAAATGCTATCGCCAGCAGAGCCACGACGACTATGGATATGCCTTTAATCCCTGCTTTGGAGACTCCCACAATCGCCACCGCTAACAGTGCCAATGCCCATTGATGCCAAGTGAGGTCGCTGAAGAATTGATGAAGTAAAGTATTGACATCAGAAAAGAGCATAATGAATAAATGGTAATTTGTAACTTGGGAGGTGTTCGAGTAAAATAGGGAATAGTCGCAAGGCGAATGTTTTTGTGTGAAAATGGGTGTTTTAATACTCAAATATCCATGTTCAGCAAAGGAATTCGCCTTGCGACTATTCCCTATTTTTGTCGAACACC
>Ga0209186_1000288_pt1 | contig 41659 bp, 36 predicted proteins | sample SidtaG_FD_187426 | JGI IMG/M metagenome (GOLD analysis project Ga0209186, IMG submission 187426) | Marine algal microbial communities from Sidmouth, United Kingdom - Sidmouth_Male2 metaG (SPAdes) (version 2) | ecosystem: Host-associated > Algae > Red algae > Unclassified | place: Sidmouth...
CAAGACTGGACGAGTCGAGTCCAAAAAGGCTACGGCATCGCCACGAATCGCCGAAATATCGCCTTACACAGCTACCAGCGAAGAACCTGAGGCCAAATCAAATCAACGGGTGAGAAATGCGGGCTAGCGGCGTAGCTAGGAATACCGCTCTCACTGCGTTGGCCGGAGGTCGAGGCAGATGAGCTGGGCTCCGTCCCGCGCTAGGAAGAATCCGCTATCAGTTGCAGGAAGGGCGCGGTGGCCGGATCTAAGGATCTGGCACCGGGCAAGTTCCTCGTGAGCTTCGGCCTTGGCCTTAGTACTAACGAGTTCTCCACGGTCGGTGACGGAGAGTAGCGTATCGCCGATCCGGACAAGGCTTCCCCCGGCTCCTTTCGGAGCGGACCAGCGGAGTTCTCCGGTTTCTGGGACGATGCACCGCAGTTGCTGACCGGACTCCTGGCGCCCGTGATAGCCATAGACTAGGCCTTGGAAAAACACCGGTGTGGCGTAGTGGGCGTCGAGTTTTTCGTCGCCTGCCCAAACGGTGTCGAGAGTCAGCTTGTCGGCAGATTTCTCAAGTCGGTAGGTTTTGGCGCCGACACCGTAGCAGGCGGAGAGGAAGACTTGGTCGGGGCCACAGAGCACTGGGCTAGCGCCATTGACCGAGGCTCCCATGGAGGAACGGAACGGCTCATCAGCGAGGATCCGGCCGGTCTTTGGATTGAGGATGAGAAAGCGATCGCGGGTGACGGTGGCCAAGGCGAATTCGTCTGAGTCGGGAATGCGGATGAGGGTGGGCGACGCGTAACCAGCCTCGCCCTGAGACGCCGACCAGTGAGTATCACCGGTCTCCAGATTAAAGGCGCTGACGCACCCCTCGGAGCCCCCGGTGACGAGGTGCACTAATCCGTCGTGGATCAGCGGTGAGCTGGCTCGTCCGAAGAAGCCTTTGTCGGCACCGAGCTCGTCACGGATTTGGCGGGACCAGAGCTCGCCTCCTGTGGTGAAGTCTAGACACAGCAACCTCCCCTCGGCCCCGAAGACGATGATCTTGTCCCCGGCTACTGCAGGCACCGCACGAGGACCATTGTCAAAGCCGAAGCCATCGACGTAGTCGGTCGGCCAACGCTGGCTCCAGCGAGGCTCGCCCGATTCTAGGTCCCAGCTCTGAACGACCAGTTCGTCGCCTTCGCGGTGAGGTAGAACGACCGTGCCACGGCTGATCGCCGGACCAGCGAATCCCGATCCTACCGGCGCCCGCCAGACGATCTTCGGGTCGCCGTCGTTCAGTGTCGGATCGATCGCCACCTCGGTCTCTGCCGCCCCGTCGCGCTCGCCGCCGCGAAACTGCGGCCAGTCGGCATTAGCATTGGTGCCAGGGCCTATGAGGCAGGAGGCAAGGAAGAGATGTCTGAGCTTGCGGAGATTCACAGTGGGCACCGTAGCGGAGTTTACTCGGTCTTGCGAGGAGGTCCGGCTACCTTTTGCACTCGGAGGGATCGGACAGTAGACTATCCCTATCATGGCCAACATCGTCCTCGGAATCACCGGCTCCATCGCAGCCTACAAGGCCGCAGATATCGCCAGCCAGCTTGGCAGACTCGGCCATTCGGTTTCCGTGGTCATGACCAAGGACGCGCAGGAGTTCATCACACCGCTGACGCTTCAGGTGCTGACCAAGAATCCGGTGCTGGCCGACCTTTACGACGAAAAGGAAAGCTGGCGTCCGGGCCATATTGAGCTCGCTGATACTGCCGATTTGTTGCTCATCGCGCCAGCCACTGCGAACGTCCTCGCGCAATTGGCTAACGGCCTCGCTCCCGACCCGCTGGCAGCCATAGCCCTCGCCACTCGCGCCCCGGTGCTTCACGCCCCGGCGATGAACGGGAAGATGTGGGACCATCCCGCGACCCAGAAAAACGTCGAGACCCTACGCGGTTTCGGTCACCAGTTCATCGGGCCAGACGACGGCATGCTCGCCTGTGGTTACGAAGGGACCGGGCGGCTGATGCCGGTCGAAGCCGTGGTCGAACGTGCCCACGCCATCGTGATGGAGAAGACCGACTCTTCGGGTAATTCCTGAAGACTTTCTGACTTCCTAGACGTTGCGGCTTGCTCCCTCTCGCCACCGGTGGATTCTGATCAGCGGACATCATGGGGCGTATTCCGGATCACATCATCGAGCAGGTCAAGGACGCGGCGGATATCGTCGATGTCGTCGGCAAGCACGTCCAGCTGAAGCGCTCAGGTTCGGAATTTTCCGGGCTTTGCCCGTTCCACGACGAACGGACTCCGTCCTTCGGCGTCAACCCATCGAAGGGCGCCTTCTACTGCTTCGGATGTGGAGCTGGTGGTTCGGTCGTGCGTTTCGTCATGGACTTTCACAACCTGACATTTCCGGAGGCCGTCAAGCAACTGGCCAAGGATTACAGTGTCCAGATCGTCGAGGAGCAGTACGACCCCCAAGTCGAGCAACGCCGAAAGCTCCTGTCCCAGCTAAAGCTCTGCAACCGCGATGCCGCGCGCTGGTTCCACTGGCTACTCATGGAGCACGAACTCGGCAAGGCCGGACGCGACTACCTGCGCTCGCGGGAAATCACCAAAGGTGTGGCAAGGAGATGGGAGTTGGGCTTCGCACCGGACGGTCCCATGGTCCTCCAATGGGGTGAAAAAAAGGGCTACCCTGCCGACATCATGGTCCAGGCCGGACTCGCCGGCTACCGCGACGAAGATCGCCCGCACCTCGGAGCCTACCCGAGGTTTCGCGACCGGCTCATGTTCCCGCTGTGCAACGACCAAGGCGAGCCCGTGGCCTTCTCCGGTCGGCTCATGGATCCGGACGCCAAGGCGGCCAAATACCTAAACACGCCCGAGACTCCGATCTTCGACAAGGGCAAGCTGTTCTTCGGCCTGCACCTATCGAAGCGACCTATCCTGAAGGCAAAGTCCGCCATCATCTGCGAGGGCCAGATCGACCTCATCGCCTGCTTCGAAGCGGGCATCGAGAACGTCGTCGCGCCGCTCGGCACCGGCTTCACGCCAGCCCACGCCAAGATCCTCAAGCGGCATGCCGACGAGGCCATCCTGCTCAACGACTCCGACCCTGCCGGATTCAAGGCGTCGGTCCGAGCCTTCGGAACTCTAGCCGGAGCGGGAGTTCAGGTGCGGGCAGGGGAGATGCCTCCCGGCGAAGACCCAGACTCGCTCTTGAAGAAGTCCGGCCCTGAGGCACTCCGAGCCATCGTCGCCTCGGCCAAGGAGTTTCACGACTTTCAGATCGACCGGCGCTCGGCCGAGCTCGACATGACTACAGTTCGCGATCGCATCCAGCTCGCCCGTGAGGTCGCCCGCACCGCCGCCCAGCATTCGGACAAGGCTGCCCAGGATGCCCTGATTAATTACGCCTCGACTCGCCTACGGATTTCGCCCGACGAGTTCCGTAGACTTGCCGCCGAGGAGGCCACGGACATTCTAAGAAGCAGTCGACCAGTTCGCGGCAGGCACGGGCCGAAGGAACCTAAAATTCCCGAAAACGAAAAGCCGACGACCTTTCCCGATCGTGCCATCGCGCTCCTCTGCCACTTAGTTCTCAACGATCCAGTCGCTCTGAAGTATGTTCGGGCGCAAGCCTCAGGCGCCGCCCTTGACCAGTTTCCCGGTGGTCGGCTACTCCTTCGGATTCTCGACGGCTCTCCCGACCCGACCGATGCCGAAGCGCTCGAGGCCTTCCTCCAGACCTTGCCCAGTTGCGACGAAAAAGGCATTTGCTTGCTTCGCGCGCAGTCACTTCCCCAAGGTGGTGTGGCCTCTGCCGAGCAAGCTCTGCTACGTCTCCACATCCGCTCGCTAAAGGCGAGAATAGCTGCCGCCAAGGCGACGTTGGACGACCCCGGATCGAGTCTCGAAACCCAACGAGAGATCTTTGAACAGCAAGACCGACTGCACAAAGAACTCCTTGACGGAGAAAAGCGCCTATCTGATACTGTGCGGCCTGCTCCTCCGAGTGGGACCTCTCCTGAGATCTCTTAGTTTTCCTCCTATTGCATGGCGACAAAGACGAAATCCACCGTCCCTCGACCACTAAAGGTCGAGCCCAAGTCTGACAACAGTTTGAAGGAAAATAGCAAGTCTAAAACCGCTCCAGTCACCGATGTCGATCACCCGAGCATTAAGGAGAAGGTTCGCGAACTGATTCGGCTCGCCAAAGAGCAGGACCACCTCACTTACGACGACATCAATGACACCCTGCCAGCTGGGCCGATTTCCCCAGATGTCATCGATAGTGTCATGGAGCGACTCCGCGCTATGGAGTTTCGGATTATCGATGGTCCCGATGTCGATCTCGTTCCTTTCAAGGCTGACACTAAGGACGCGGTCGCTGCTCCTTCGAAGGCCGACGCCCGCCTCGACGTCCTCGACGATCCGGTTCGGATGTACCTCAAGCAGATGGGGCAAGTTCCGCTCCTGACGCGCGAAGAAGAGATTGAGATTTCCAAGCGTATCGAGAATGCCGAGAAACGGGTCCTTGATATTCTTCAGCAATTTTCCTTCACCTGCGACTCGCGCATCGACTCCGCCGAGCGACTTCTAAATAACGAAGAACGCTTCGATCGCGTCGTGCTCGACAAAAAGATCGAGAACAAAGAGCGCTACGTCAAAAACCTCCCTAGCCTCGTCGAGAAGATTCGTGTGGCTCGGGAAGAGACCAGATCAGCCGTCGCTGAACTTCGCGCGGTAAAGCTCGTCACCGAGCGCGAGATTGCCGCGAAGGCCGTCGATAAATCTCGCGCCGCTCTGAATAAACTCTGCGCCAAGCTCTTCTACAAGCATCGCGTCACCGAAGACTTCAGTTCTCGGGCGAACGACTGCCTCATCGTGGTCAAGCGCCTCCAGTCGAAAGTGGAACAGAACGTCGGAGATTGCAAAGTTTCCGCTGAGCTTAGTAACTACGAAGACGAGATCTGGATGGAGGCCGATGCCTTTTGCGAGTGCCACGCCGAGCTCCTCGTCTGGCAAGAGGAAGCGGTGAAGGCCAAGACTGAAATGGTCGAAGCCAACCTGCGCCTAGTCATCTCGATCGCCAAGAAATACACCAACCGCGGTCTTTCCTTCCTCGACCTTATTCAAGAAGGCAACATGGGCCTGATGAAGGCCGTCGAGAAGTTCGAGTACAAGCGCGGCTACAAGTTCTCCACCTATGCCACTTGGTGGATTCGTCAGGCCATCACCCGTTCGATCGCCGATCAAGCCCGGACCATCCGGATTCCGGTCCACATGATCGAGACGATCAACAAGCTGATGCGCGTGCAGAAGCAACTCGTCCAAGAGTTCGGTCGCGAGCCGACCGCCGACGAAATCGCCGACGAGATCCACCTTCCGGTCAAGCGCGTCAGCGAGGTGCTGAAGATGGCGCAGCAGCCGATTTCGCTTCAAGCTCCTGTCGGCGAGGGCCAAGATACCAATTTTGGTGACTTCATTCAGGACAAGGAGGCCGATGACCCATTCGAGTCCACTGGCATGGCCATGCTGAAGGACCGGATCCGCGATGTCCTCGATACTCTTACCGAGCGCGAACGTGCCGTGCTCGAGCAGCGCTTCGGCCTGATCGACGGCTACTCCCGCACTCTGGAAGAGGTCGGTAAGCAGTTTCAAGTCACCCGCGAGCGCATCCGCCAGATCGAGGCCAAGGCGCTCCGCAAAATGCGCCACCCGACTCGCATCCGCCAGCTCAAGGGCTTCTTGGATTCGGACGCGTAGGGTTCTGATGTCGGCCAGCGTAGCTTCGAATGAAACTCGAAGCGGAGCTATGGCAGAGGGCACTTGGCCTGGCGAGAGAAAGGGAGCAGGAGAGCAGGAGAGCAAGCCTAGGACTATTGGCCTGCAGACTGCGCGAGCCTTCGCTGAGGCGACCTTTTGACTAAGGTTGCCTCGTCTTTGCCCTAGGCATACCCTCACAGCACACCGCATCCCCGGTTCAACAATCCAGCCGCTCAGTTTCGCGCCCTTTTCGCGTCTTTCGCGGTCCTACGTCCGTAGCCAGATCCTGACCAAGAGTCTAGTCTGGATAGGGCCGGGCAATGCCAATCGAATTCTCGTCGCGCCCGTCTCTGATCCGCCTACACTGAGAGCGTGACCCGCCAGCCGCCCCATCCAGAGTGCCGCTCCGTCCTTCCTCCCGAGCGGCGGGGGACGATTCGTTGGGTCTTGGTTGCGATCGCTGTGGTCGTGGTTCTATCGGGCGTGGCCTTGAAGCTCAAGCCTTCGGGGTTGATGCCGGGGGAAGGCGGATGGGAGATCACCGGGAGGTTCTTCGCCGCTGCGCTTTCACCTGCGGTCGATTACCAAGCCGACTCCGTTCCGGAGGGGACGACGCCGTTTCTGCACAAAGTCGGAGTGGCGACATGGAAGACGCTGCGTCTCGCCGCTGCCGGAATGGGGCTGTCACTTCTGGTTGGGTTTCCGCTCGGCCTTGTCACCTCGCGGCACTTCTGCGCGCCGGAGAATCGCAGGTGCCTAATCAGACGGATTGCTCGAGTGGTCATTGCTCTCATGCGCTCGGTCCATGAACTGATCTGGGCGGTCATCTTCCTCGCCGCCTTTGGGTTGAGCGAGTTCGTTGCGGCCCTCGCCATCGCTATTCCGTATGGCGGGACCCTAGCCAAGATTTTCTCCGAGATGCTCGACGAGAGTCCGGACCTACCAGCCCAATCGCTCGAAGCCGTCGGCGCTGGTCGCAAGCAGGTCTTGCTCCTCGCCCGGCTCCCAGGCGTGCTCGGTGAGGTCGTCGCCTACGCCTTCTACCGCTTTGAGTGTGCGGTTCGATCCTCGGCGGTCCTCGGCTTTCTCGGTATTCCGACTCTGGGCTACTACCTCAAGCTGTCGTTCGACGAACTCCACTATGAAGAGGTTTGGACCTACCTGCTTGCCCTCTTGGTTCTGGTCGTTGTTCTCGATCTGTGGAGCCATGCGCTCCGTCGTCGTCTCGTATAAATGCCTGCAACTACCTCATCGCCATCGACCGCCACGCTTCCGCAGCTTTGGGAAGCGAGGCCTCGTTCTGTCTTCGTGCGCTGGAGTCTGGGGCTTGCCGGATTGGCGATGGTGCTAGCCCTTGTCTCCAGTTTAGGGGAGTTAGCAGACCTGTTTTCCGCCCGACGCTTGGCTAATGTCCGGCGATTCATGAGCGAGGCGTTGCCCTATCCTTTAACTCATCCGGAGACAGCGCAGGAGTCGTTCGGCGAGTGGGCACACCGCTTATGGATCGAAAAAGTCTGGCCGGGCGCATCGGCGACACTGCTGTTGTCCATCGTCGCCGCCGGCATCGCTGGGGCTTTGGCTCTGTTATCGATCGGTGGGGCCGCACGGAACCTCGCCACTCCAGAGCCGTTCGCTGGAGTTGGAGGCAAGGCTAGCGGATCTAGGCTTTCCCGGTTCTTTTGGAACTCCGTCGTCGTCCTTGTCCGCGGAGCCCAGATCCTCGGCCGGGCCCTGCCGGAATACATCCTCGCCTTCCTGCTGGTCGGACTTCTGGGGCTCGGCTACTGGCCGGCGATCCTTGCGCTGACGATCCACAATGGCGGCATTCTCGGCCGTCTCGGTGCCGAAGTCGTCGAGAACGCCCCCCGGCCTACGCCCGATGCTCTGCGTTCTCTCGGTGCTGGCCGGGGCCAACTCCAGTGGTTGGGACTCTTTCCGACTCTCCTTGGTCGCTTCCTCGTGTTCTTCTTCTACCGCTGGGAAACCTGCGTGCGCGAAGCTAGCATTCTCGGATTCGTCGGCGTCACCTCGCTCGGATTGTACATCCAAGACGCCCGGGCTCGTGACCTCTATGACGAGATGATGGTCGTAGTCCTAGCAGGCGCCGTCTTGGTTCTGATCGGTGATCTGGTGTCGTCTGCCGTGCGGCGGAAGCTGGGCGGCGCAGGTGGTCGGAGATGCTGAAGCTTTGGCTGAGCATGGGGGGGGCACTTGCGAGCGCGGCCAGAGAGGGCTATCTTAAAGGTATGCAACTTCCCCTTCGCCCTCTAGCCATCGCCATGGCCCTTGTTGTAGGATCGGCTTCAGCACAGCTGCTGAAGTTCGACTCGATTCATCAAGAGGCTTCCGCCAAGGCTGAGGACACACACTTGGACATCAAATTCTCGTTCACCAACCCGAGCGACAAGCCGGTGCGGGTGAAAGCGCTCGACAGCACCTGCGGTTGCATCAAGGCTCAGTCGGACCGGCGGGTCTATGCTCCAGGCGAGACCGGTGAGATCGAAGCCGAATTCGCTCTAGGGGCTTTCGTTGGGACGCACCAGAAGGTAGTCTACCTCGATACCGAAGCACCGGACGACCATCGCTACCGCCTGACCGTCACCGTCAACATTCCGGAAGTCGTCGCCATTGAGCCAAAGGTGACCAAGTGGGCCATCGGTGAGGAGGCGAAAGCCAAACAGGTCGATATCAAGTTCATCGGTGACGAGCCGATGAATATCCTAGAGATCGTTGCGACTCGCCCGCAATTTGATGTCAACCATGAGACCGTCGAGGCAGGTAGGCATTATCGGGTGACGCTCAAGCCTCACTCGACAGCGGATGCCATCATGGGAGCGCTGAAGATTGTCACCGATAGCAAGACCCCGAAGTATCAGCGCCAGCTCGCGTTCTTCAGCGTCACGCGAGTCAGGCAGTCGAGATCAGCTCCAGCCCCGATTTCTGGGTTCATTCCAGCCGCAGTTCCAGCTCAGTAGACGGATCATTCCCATGCGCTCCCTAGCCGTCCAGATTGCCGCCTTTCTAGTTCTGTCGCTAGCGCTCGGGCTAGTAACCAAAGCTGTGCATCCCCGTGCACCCGCATGGTCGATCCAGTCCGAACCTCTGCAACAAGGCGAGATCACTTCCGCCATGGTCGAGGAATCCTATGCAGGAGATGTCCTCTGGATTGATGCGCGGAAGTCCGAGGACTTTTTCAAACAGCACATCCCTGGGGCTCTCTCGATCAATCCTCAGGACCACGAAAATCAGCTTTTTGACAATTTCGAAGTCCTCCAAGTCGAGACCCGTCCGGTGGTCATCTACTGCGGCTCCCATGCCTGCCAGGCGAGCAAGAAAATCGCCGACTACCTCAGGGAGAATACCATTCTTGAGCCTATCTACGTCCTGCGTGGCGGATGGCCGCAGTGGGTGAAGGATGGTGGCGCGGTTGAGTAGTTGAGGTCGGGCGGATATCGATCTGGTCTTGGGCAGTAGTAGAATCCAAGTCGTAGAAGACGCTACTAGCTAGCTAGAGTTCTCGTCCGTTCTCGGACCTACTTCACTGGCACGGACGGCAGGTTCCAGATCTCGTCGGCGTATTCCTGGATGGTGCGGTCGGAAGAGAATTTTCCGACTAGTGCTGTGTTGAGGATCGCCATCTTGGCCCAGGCTGCTTGGTCGCGGAAGGCCTTGTCGACCTTGGCTTGGCAGTCGATGTAGCTTTGGTAGTCGGCGAGCACGAGATACGGGTCGCCGCCGTCGAGCATACTATCGCGAACGGAGCGGAGGTCGTCGGCATTGCCAGTGAAGAAATCAGAGGCAAGCCAGTCGATGACTTGGCGTAGTTCTTCGTTCGCCCAGTAGATGTCGTATGGGTTGTAGCCCTTGGCATTGAGTTCATCGACCTCTTCGACGGTCAGGCCGAAGATGAAGATGTTGTCGTCGCCGACCTCTTCTTTGATTTCGACATTGGCTCCGTCGAGGGTGCCGATGGTCAGCGCGCCGTTGAGAGCGAGCTTCATGTTGCCGGTGCCTGAGGCTTCTTTACCCGCAGTCGAGATCTGTTCGGATAGGTCAGCGGCGGGGATGATCTTCTCCGCTAGCGAGACGCTGTAGTTGGGCAGGAAGGCGACCTTGATCTTGTCGCCGATTCGCTCGTCGTTATTGACCATCCGCGCCAAGCTGTTGATGGCGTGGATGATGTCCTTGGCGAGTTCGTATCCCGGGGCGGCCTTGGCACCGAAGATGAAGACGCGCGGGACGATGTCGAGCTCTGGGTCGTTGAGCAGGCGGCGGTAGAGCGTCAGGATGTGGAGCAGGTTGAGGTGCTGGCGCTTGTATTCGTGCAGGCGTTTGATCTGCACATCGAACAGGGCGTCCGGGCTGACAACGATGCCGCACTGGTCCTTGATGATTTCGGCGAGGGCAACCTTGTTGCGTCGCTTGATCGCCATGAACTCTTTCTGGAAGGCCGCGTCGTCTGCTTTTTCGCCAAGCTTGGCGAGTAGGCCTAGGTCTCTAGGCCATTCGCGATCGCAGTGCTTGTCGGCAAGAGCGGCGAGCTCGGGGTTGCAGGCGAGGAGCCAGCGACGTGGAGTGATGCCATTGGTCTTGTTGTCGAAGCGACCGGGGAACAGTTCGTCGAACTCGGGGAACAGTTTCTCCTTGAGAAGACGCGAGTGCAGGGCGGCGACGCCGTTGGTCTTGTGGCTGGCGATGACCGACATGTTGGCCATGCGGATCATCTGCGGGTGGCCCTCCTCGATGAGCGAGAGCTTCGACTTCATGTCGTCGTTGCCGGGCCACTTGGCCTCGACGATGTCTTCTAAGAAGCGTCGGTTCAGTTCGAAGACGATCTGCAGGTGACGCGGCAGGACCTTGCCGAAGAGTGGCACGCTCCAGCGCTCGAGGGCCTCGGGGAGAAGCGTGTGGTTGGTGTAGCCGAAGATCTTCTGGCAGAGTGTCCAGGCCTTGTCCCAGTCCATCTGCTCTTCGTCAACGAGGATGCGCATCAGCTCAGGCACGGCCACGGCGGGGTGGGTGTCGTTGAGCTGGATGGCGACCTTGGAGTCGAAGTTGTCCCAGGTGTTGTCGGCGTCGAAGTGGCGGCGGATCAGGTCGTGAAGCGAGCAGTGGACGAAGAAATACTGTTGCACGAGGCGGAGTTCCTTACCGCTTTCGGTGGAGTCGTTGGGGTAGAGGACCTTGGAGACGGTCTCGCTGACGGCCTTCTCGCGAACGGCCTCGACGTAGCCACCTTGGTTGAAGATATCGAGATTGAAGTCTTCCGAAGCCTTGGATTCCCAGAGGCGGAGCATGTTGACGGTGTCGGTGCGGAAGCCGGCGATCGGGATATCGTGGGGGATGCCGAGAATCGATTGAGTATCGACCCAGACCGGACGGCCTTGTCCGAGTTCGTCGAACTGTAGCTCAACGCGACCGTAGATCTGGACATCAACCGCATAGTCGGGCCGAATGATCTCCCACGGGGTGCCGAAGCGGCGCCACTCGTCGGGAGACTCGACTTGCTTGTCGTCTTCGAAGGCTTGCTTGAACAAGCCGAACTCGTAGTGGATGCCGTAGCCGACCGATGGCAGGTCGAGGGTGGCCATGGAGTCGAGGAAGCAGGCGGCAAGACGACCGAGTCCGCCATTTCCAAGTCCCATGTCTGGGGCCTCGTCGATGATTTCGTGGATATTCTTGCCCATCGAGGCGAGCGCTTCCTCGGCCTCGGCGAAGATCTCGAGGTTACGCAGGTTGTTCTCCAACAGGCGACCCATGAGGTATTCCAGCGAGAGGTAGTAGATGCGGCGGACGTTTTTTTCGCTGTGGACAGTGCGTGCGCGGGCTGCCTTGTCGAGAAGGCGGTCCCGCACGGCGAGGGAGGTGGCGGTCCACCAGTCGTTGTCGGTCGCGGTATCGACGTCGTGGGCTAGCGTGTAGCGCAGGTGGTTGCGGATCGATGTCTTCAATCCCTCTGCATCAGAGGCGGTGTTGAATTTAAAGTTTTCGGGTGACGGACTTTTGGGCGTCTGGGCGGTAGTGGCCATAGGAATATTGGTGAGCTGTAATTCGCGTGGCCGGAATGGTAGCGAGAAATTGGCAGGTGGGTAGGGGAAATTCGAAGGGCTTTGACGCGCGGCTTTCGTGGGCTTGACCAGTTCGCTGGCCCCACACGCGGTGGCGCTATTCATTATGACCTGGAGATCATCGCCGTTTACGCCATTCTGTCGGTAACGGTAGTGCTCTTCGTCACGGACAAGCTGCGGCCAGATATTGTTGGAGTATCGATCCTGTCGGTTCTTGGCCTTTGCGGATTGATTGAGCCAGAAGACCTTTTAAAGGGGTTCGGCAATGAGGCGGTGGTGACCATCGCAGCCATGTTCGTGCTCAGTGTAGCTCTGATGTTCCTGTGTGCTCGATTGACGTCTTCCCGACCAACGGTGGAAAAGGAGGCCTCGATCGGCTCGAATGTGCCGCTACCGAATCCTGACTTTGTGGCGAAGTAGTTGCTAGTTCTTAGCTCAGCAACTCGTCGGCCATCTCGTTGGCTGCATCGACTCCCATACGCATGGCTTGGTGCATGTTCGGGTAGCAGAAGCCGCCTTGTCTTCCGACCGAGCGGAGGTTGGGGACAGCGGCGATGTGGGCTTGGACGGTTTCGAGGTGGGGCTCGAAGCCTAGGTCGAAGACTGGGTAGCCGGTTGCGCTGGTAAGGATGTGGGTCTCGACAATGTCGTGCTCGGTGCAGATTCCCTCGTCTTCCAGATCGGCATAGATCTTCTCACGGATGTGGTCTTCTCCCTGCCACTTCGGGTCGCCGACTTCGCAGGTGGTCTCGACGATGAGCACGGTGTGTCCGTCGGGGCGGACCGTTAGGCCGGCGTTCTTCGGTTCCCCGACGCGGTGGAACGAGCGGTTGCGGTAGTAGATGTAGAGTCCGTCGATGCAGTTCTCCTTTTTTACAAGAAGGCCGTAGATGGCGATCGGCTTAAATCGTAATTTGGACGCGGCATTGAGCACCGGCTGTGGTGGCGATGGATCAAGCCGTTGGATGAGCCGGGGGACGGGAATGGTCGAGATGACGGCGTCGCACAAGCAGGGAAGCTCCAAGCCGTCGGAAATCTGGCGGATGGTTGCTGCGGTGACCTTGCCTTGGTCATCGAGTTGAACGGTGCCGGCGGACCAGCCGAGGCGGATCTCGCCACCGGCTTGTAGTACGGCGTCGGCGAGGAGCCGGGGCATGGCCTCGGCGCCATTGTGCGAGTAGTGCAGGGTCTCATTGAGCACGGCGCTTTCGACGGCGCGACCACTCTTTTCTCGGACTCCGAAGCGGGCGAATTGCTTCTTCAGGAGATCGACGGCGGAGAGCCGGGGCATCTTGCTCTTGATAAAGGTCGCAGAAAGTCCCGTGGGGTGGATGCCCCAGTAGCGTTCGGTAAAGTCCTCGAAGAAGAACCGGTAAAGTGCCGAGCCGTAGAGTTGTTTTAGCGCTTCTTCGGCATCGGCTGGCTCGGGCTTGGGCCGGAGCTTCTCGCCTAGTTGGGTAGTGAATAGGCCGGACACACAGCGAAGCAGAAGCAGAGGTGGCATTCCCCGCACCATATCGCTGAACTGCAGTGGGTATTTGTAGTAGGTGCCGCTCCAGCGGATGCGGGCATCGAGTTCGACCTCGATCCGCTCGTCCCCCATGATCTCTTTCACGGTCTCGAAGATCTCTTCGTCGAAGGCGTGGAGCATGTGCACGCCGAGGTCGTAGAAGTTCTCTCCATGCTTGCGTCCGGCGGCCAGGCCACCGGGTTGCTCGCGTTGCTCGACGACGGTGGTGCGGATGCCACGACGGGCGAGCGTCAGGGCGGCGAGAAGTCCGCACACTCCGCCCCCGAGGACAAGGACATGGGGACCGGCCGACTGGTCTTTCGGCGGGGAATTAGCCACGGTTCGGGACGACGGAGAAGGACGATCCAGCTAGAAAGCTGCGTTGCTCCTGCCAAAGTTGGTGGATGTCGGTGTCGGGGAAGGAAAGGTCGTCGATGGTAATCGGCTGATCCTTGGCCACGTCCTCAACGAGAGTCGGTACGGCGCCGTCTTGTCCCTCGAGAACCCAGACTGGCACCAGACGTTGGCTTCGGGCAGTCGATTCGGTATCAATCAACCCGTAGCACTCGTCGCCGCCGATGGCGTGCTGGATGGCGTCGCCGCGTTTCAGGTCGCGTTTGGCAAAGGCATAGACATCGGACAGCGGACGACCGTTCGGGCGGAGCACGGCCTGACCACGGATGGCGACCTCGACGATGGCCCGAGTGGTCTCGAGGTGGCAGAGGTGGTAGGGGCGATAGAAGAGGTAGTAGGGACCGTCACCGAGCTTGTAATACTCGAGGTAGCGCTGCTGAAGCGGATTGTCCGAGTGGCCGATGACGTAGACGCCGCCGCCGGGTTCGGCCCCGAGAATGTAATCGACTGATCCTCCGGGCGGCAGTGCACTTAGGTCGAATTGGTCGAACACTTCCTTCACATCTGCGCAGGCCGGTCCGGTCATTCCGCGCTGAGCTGGGACAAGCCCGGTGGCATTGGAAACCAGAGCCATCTCGATATTGAGCTTGGTCCCGTCCGTGTAGGCACAGCACTGCACCGGGTCGAGGTGGCGGATCGCGGCTTCGTGGGCTAGCTCGGAGGCCGTGGCGTAGCGGTTGAGGAAACCCTTGATGTTGCCTGCCTGAGCAATGTGGAATCCCCAGAGCTGGATCTCTTCGATCATCGTCATCAGAACACCGTGCTGGTCGCCGGCATCGCTGCTGCAGATGACTCCGTTCTCCACTGCCGCTTTCTGAAGTAGGGGACTGAAGGCCAGATCGACCTCGGCATTCATCAGCACCACGTGGGCTCCTTGCTCCATGGCCGCGAGACAGAATCGGTAGGCAGGGGCGATGCAGTTGGTCGATTCGACCAGAACGTCGAACCCGCCACTCGCGGCGATCGCCTGCAGTGGATCTGTCCAAGTCGGAAACTCTTCTGAGGTCGTTCCGATCCCTTTCAAGGTTCGGTCGATGGCAGACTGGTTCTTGTCCGCGAGAAAGGCGATCTCCATACCGGGAGTCTGTTGGACTTGGAGGGCAACTCCGCAACCCATGGCGCCTGCGCCGGCAAGTCCGATGCGGAGGCGTTGACCCGAGGCTTCCCGTTTTTTGAGTTCGGCTAGCATTGATTCTCTAAAGAGGGGGGTATGGGTAGACTTTTCCTTTACCCCCGAATCTTCGCATGGTCCAGAGAATGCTCAGTCGGGCCTTGACGTGATTGTCAGGAAATCTTAAGTATGTAGGTAACCCAATTGCTGTTAATGGCTGAAGCATCCTACACCGAAGACGATATTAAGTCCCTCTCCTGGCGTGAGCACATCCGCCTCCGACCCGGGATGTACATCGGTAAACTCGGTGATGGCTCGGAACCGGACGACGGAATCTACGTGTTGCTTAAGGAGGTTCTCGACAACTGCGTCGATGAATTCGTCATGGGCTACGGCAAGAAGATCGAGATTAGCATCGAGGAGGAAGGCATGGTCGAGGTCCGCGACTACGGACGAGGCATCCCTCTTGGCAAGTTGATGGACTGCGCTGCTAAGATCAACACCGGCGCCAAGTACGACTCCGAAGCCTTCAAGCGCTCGGTCGGCCTCAACGGTGTCGGTATCAAGGCAGTTAACTCTCTGTCCGAATTCTTCGAAATTCAAGCCTTCCGCGAAGGCCAGACCCGCTCCATCACGTTCTGCCGTGGCGAGGTCACCGCTGAGATGAAGCGGTCGAAGAAGTCGCCTGAGGAGAATGGAACAAGGCTGATGTTCTATCCTGATCCGAAGTCGTTTGCTAAGAAATTCGCCTTCCGCATGGAGTTCGTCGAGCAGATGCTTCGCTACTACAGCTACCTGAATCCAGGTCTCGCTCTGGTGCTCAATGGCAAGACCTTCAAGTCGAAAAACGGCCTGCTTGATCTCCTGCAGGAGAAGATGTCCGACGAGCCGCTTTACCCGCTCATTCACCTGAAGGGGGCCGATGTCGAGGTCGCCTTCACTCACGTCGATTCCTACGGCGAGGATCTTTACAGCTTCGTCAACGGTCAGCACACGACCATGGGCGGCACCCACCAGGCGGCCTTCCGCGAGGCCATTGTCAAGAGTCTGCGCGAGCACTTCAAGAAACAATATGACCCCCAGGACGTTCGCCAGGGCATTGTCGCCGCCATCGCTGTCAAGGTGCAGGAGCCGATCTTCGAGTCCCAGACCAAGACTAAGCTCGGCAGTACGCACATGGAACCTGAAGGCCGTACGGTTCGTGGCCACATCGGTTCGATTCTCGCTGAAGAGCTCGACAACCACCTGATCCGCAATCGCGACACGGCGTCGATTCTGCAGGAGAAAATCGTCCGCTCGGAGAAAGAGCGGAAGGAGATGGCCGGCATTCAGAAGCTGGCCAAGGAGCGGGCGAAGAAGTCGAAGCTGGTGAACAAGAAGCTCCGCGACTGCCGCGTCCACCTCGATACCAAGCACAAGCTTCGCGAAGAGTGTACCCTGTTCATCACGGAGGGCGATTCCGCCTCCGGCTCGATCACCAAGTCCCGTAGCCCCGACACCCAGGCGGTCTTCTCGCTACGTGGAAAGCCGCTCAACTGCTTCGGCCTGACCAAGAAGGTCGTCTATGAGAACGAGGAGCTGTCCTTGCTGCAAAATGCCCTCGGCATCGAAAATGACATCGACGACCTGCGCTACAACAAGGTCGTCTTTGCCACCGATGCCGACGTCGATGGGATGCACATCCGGCTTCTGCTGATGACGTTCTTCTTGCAATTCTTCCCCGACTTGGTGAAGCGCGGTCACGTCTACATTCTCGATACCCCGCTGTTCCGAGTGCGGAACAAGAAGGAGACCCGCTACTGCTACACCGAGGAGGAGCGCGTCTTGGCACTCGCCCAGCTGGGCAAGAACCCCGAGATTACTCGATTCAAGGGGCTCGGAGAGATCAGTCCCGATGAGTTTAAGGGCTTCATCGGTGAGGACATTCGTCTTGATCCAGTGGTGATCGACTCGAAGCACTCGGTCCGCGAGATGCTCGGTTACTTCATGGGCAAGAATACTCCTGAGCGCCAGAAGTTCATCATCCAGAACCTCCGCATTGAGAACGATATCGTTGAAGGCGACGACCCGGATCCATCCGACAGCGATGGGTCTGGCGTTGAGCTGGAAGAGGAAATATTCGCCGTGGCCGTGTAGGGATTGGCCGCGAAAAAGCGCTAATTTTTCCCGAAACGGAGAGGGAGGAAATTGACCGCAGAAGACGCTGAATTACGCGGAAGCGGAGAGGCAAGGAGTGGGGGCTCTTATTGCCTTCGGCTCTTGCATATGTTCTCCTAAGAAATGAAGGCAACCGGACAAGCCCTCCTCAATCTCGCCGCCTTCGTTGAGCTATCTGATGATGCCATCATCGACCAGGATTCGGCGGTAAATGCCTTAGAGTAGCTAGTGGCCGATTTGAATTCTGGCGATGCTGCGGAGTGCGAGTATTTAAAGGGACTCATGAGGCAGGAGATTGGCGCGATGACGGAACGATCGCCCCAGCAGCAGGCGCGGGTGGAATTCTACCTCGATCTTATGGAGCAACTTGGATAAACTACTCTGAGTGACATTTGAGCGATCCAATTACACCATTGTTAGAGCGAGCGACGTTGGCGATCGCGACGGAATTGGCGTCGAGATCTCCCGTGATGGTAAACTCGTTTGTGAGATTTTCCGAGACGATACTGAGCGGACGCGGACGGTGTGGCTGGACGGGCAGTCCAGATCACTCGAAGAGATCGAAGGTTTCATCCAGATTTTCAGAGACGAGATCAGTTGGGACTTCATCGATTACGATGAGCCGGGAGAGCCAAACCGAGCAGAAGCTGGCTTGCCTGACTGAGGAAGCGCCTTGAATCCGCGCCCGCGCGGCGGAGGATGTCCTTTCCCCATGCCCCGTAATCCGTTCTACCGTTGGCCGATCCCGATGCTTCTGCTCGGGTTGGCATTGTGTGCGCCGCTCGTCTGGCAGTTGCGCAACATCAGCATCGGTACGGACGCGAGGACGCTGCTGCAGGGGGATCAGCGCAATTTGGCGTCGTTCGAGAAGGTCATGGAGATCTTGCCGGACAATGTCGTCTTGGTCGTCAGTCTGAAGGTCGGCGATATCTTCACGCCGAACGGAATCCGCGATGTCGCTCTGGTCAGCGAGGCACTCCGCAAGTGCCCAGGGCTGATCGATGTGAAGAGCCTGACTCACTCGTCCAAGCCGGTGCGTCAGGGGCTGTCGTTCTCGCTCGTGCCACTGGTCCCCGGCATGCCCAACCCGACCCAGGCGCAGCTCGACGGGCTTCGTGACTACTGCATGGGCAACGCCCTGATCCGCAATGTCATCGTCGCTCCGGATGGCCAGCACACGCTGATCACTGCGACCTTCCAGCGCGACGTATCGACGCCCGAACTTCGCCACAGTTTCGCCGCCGATGTCGATGCTGCCTTGGCCCCGTTTCGTGAACAAGGCATCGAGTTTCAGGCGATCTCGCTACCGATGGTTGAGTCCGAAGTCTTCGGCACATTGCAGGCGGATGTGCGTCGCTTTGCTCCGATTGCTGGTGTGGTGACCCTGGTTCTATTGCTGGTGTTTCTCCGCTCGCCAGTGGCCGTGTTCTTGATCCTGGTCCTGCAGGCGATCGGCCTAGCGCTGGTTCCCGGGCTGATCCGGTTGGTGGGCCAAGAGCTGTCGGTCTTCAACCTACTTCTGCTCCCGGTCGTCGCTGGTGTGCACCTGACGCTACTCGTGCACACGGTCGGCAATGTCCTGCGCTTCCGCAAATCCGAGCCCGACTCCGAGCCGGTCGCACGCATGCTCGGCGCGACCTTCCGGCCCTGCCTGTTCGCGGCTCTGACCACTGCCGCCGGCCTGCTGTCGTTGCTCCTGTCCGACCTGCCGATCGTCCGCCAAGTCGGGTTGCTCGGGGCCATCGCGGTGCTCGCGGTGTTCCTGCTGACATTCGGTCCCGGTGTCTCGTTGCTCCGGATTCTCTACGGTCGGGGGGGCAAGACTGACGGTTTTGGGGTGGGGGAGCAACTTGGGGAATCTCCTCAGTCTAACGCCTTGTCGATCTCTCCCGGAGCCGGCCGTCATGCCGACCGCACACGTCTGTTCCGCCTGCCGATTCTCCTCGGTGGTGCCTGCGTGCTGGTCGCCTCACTGATCGGTCTGACCTTCATTCGCACCGACATCCGCGCCGTCGAATTCGTCAAGCCCTCCAGCCCGTCGCGCCAAGCGGTAGAGCACTTCGATTCAGTCTACGGCGGGGTCAATGTGGTCGAGATCAACTTCGACACCGGTACGCCTTCCGGCATCAACAAGCTGCCGTTCCTGCGCTACCTCGAGTCCCTACAAGCCTTCGCCGAGCAGCAGACTGGAGTCTCAGGCGTCTACTCCTACGCCCAACTCCTCAGCATGATGAACCAGGTCTGGGAAGGCGAGAAGCCCGGCTCCAATCAACTTCCGAACTCCGGGATGAAGATCTCGATGTTCGTCATCGGTCTGAAGTCGCAGAACTTCCCGTTTCTCGATGCCCTCTGCGATGCTCCCATGCAGACCGCTCGGCTCGTCGTGCGCACGCCAGACATGCCGACCGACGACTACTTGGCCATCGTTAATCGAGTCCTCGCCCACGCGGAGGAGACTGCTCCAGAAGGCGTTACGGTCTCGGCCAAGGAGGGCATTCACGCCATTGTCGAAGCCGAACGTTCGGTTCTTCGGTCTCAGGTGCGAACCGCTGTCGTCACGATCCTTGGCATCGGTCTGGTCTTGACCCTGCTCTGGCGGTCCCCGCGTTTGGCCATGGTAGCGCTGGCGGTCAACCTCATCCCGGTCGTGTTGGTCCTCGGCTTGGCCGGCTACCTGAACATTCCGCTCAATGCCATCTCGGTCATGGTCGCCGCCGTGGCATTTGGAATTTCGGTCGACGACTCAGTGCACTTTCTCACCAGTTTCCTTGGCCACCGAAGGGCAGGGCTTAGCAAACGAGATGCCGTCGCGGCCGCTCTGACAACCAAGACCCGGCCGATCATTCTAACCAGTCTCATCCTCACCGGCATCTTCGCTACCTTCCTGACGTTCTCCTTCCCGCCGGTCATCCACTTCGGGCTGCTCTGCGCTGTCGCCTTTCTCGCGGCCATGGTGACCTCGCTGTGGGTGCTCCCAGCGCTGGTCGGCTCGGAGAAGGCGCAGGGATTTTTAAGCAAGACTGGCCAGCCGCCTCAGACGACTCCATAGTCCCGCACATTCCCCCGATCCGCATGATCAAGAAGACTCTCCTCAAAGTGGCCCTCGCCCTCGTTCTTGTCCTGATTCTCGGGGCTGTCGTATTCTACAAGGCGGCTCTGCCGAACATCCTTCAAGCAAGCACCATGAACCTCGTTCACGACGTGCAAACTGCGGTGTCCAACCTGCATGCTGACTACGGTGAGGTGGCCTCGGATAACGAAGGGCTGATCCGACAGCTCAAGGGCGAAAATGCAGAACAGCGAGACTACCTGCCCGAGGTCAAAGGCGACCTCCTAGCCGTCGGTGGCATCACTGACCCCTACGGCGAACTGCTCCGCTTCGAGCCGAACGAGCCGGTGGTCGAGGTCCGCTCAGCCGGGGCCGATCGGGAGTTCGGAACCGACGACGACATTACCGAAGGTGCCCTGCAGTTCATCATCGGGCGGCACGGTGGACTCGCCGATGCCAATGCCCTTCCGCCATTAATGACTGACAAAAAGTAGGCTCTCTTAGCCTAGTCTTACTTTGAAAGTTTAAGGCCCATTGGCTCAACTCCTCGAACCATTGCAGTGTCCGCGATCATTGCATCAACGCGGAGTTTTCGAGACTTGACGGTTGGGTTGTCGATGCAAGCTCAGTCAAGTATTTCAGACGGGGGAACGCTTAGCTAGATTCTTAGAATACTCGGTGTCTGGTTGGCTCTGTCTGGGGAGAGCCAAGAGCCGAGGGCCGAGCACTGGGAAGTGCCAGACTTGCACGGAGATCAGTGTTGCGGAGATGCGGTAACTCCAGATGGTCACAAAAAAAGTTGGTTTTTCTTGCATAAGGAATCCCAAGCCGATAATAACGTTCTACTGGGAGTCGTTGGTGAACAATCTATGTAGTTGTTCCCAAGTTATCCCCATACTCAACGCTTTAGACTTTGGTTAATCTAGTCAGTAGGGCCGCATTGGATTGCCATTATGGGCAGTATAATTAAGCTTGCTAACTCCCTTTCTATTTGCTAAGATGTATAAAGTATTTTTGATTGTCCAGAAACGGAATACTCCTCACACCATGAAACGTCCCTTTTTTCAGGCTTTTGGAAGCCTTCTACTTCTCGCCTTAGTTAGTTGCTCAAGTAGCTCACCGATAGAAAAAGTCGATAAGCACGGCATGAGCCAGACGGTTCCTAAGGATGGTAGTATGCGGGTGCGGACGACAGCATACACCCACACCGAGGCCGATTCCCTTCAGTACGGCCGCAAGACTGCCTGTGGGACAATTCTTTGTTACTCGAAAGTGAAGAGTGCCGCCGCTGATTGGTCACGCTTTCCTTACGGGACGTTGTTCCAGATCAAGGGGGACAAATCGATCTACCAGATCGACGATTATGGCAGTGCGCTTGTTGGCACCAGCACCGTTGACCTTTACAAGCCGACCAAAGCATCAATGCGCCACTGGGGAGTGCGCCATGTGGACATCAAGATTCTCCGTTGGGGCTCCTTTAAAAAAAGCCTAGCGATCATGAAGGTGCGCACCAAGGCCAAGCATGTGAACACGATGGTCAGTTCAATCCGGCGCAAGCTCAGCACCGGACTTCTCTAACTGGGAGAGTGCGCCACGGGACTAGACCTTTTAGAGGTCGTCCTCGACCACTGGGAAATTCGGCGTAGGGTAATTTACACCGATGTCTGAGTCCCGCTCTTCCTTGGCCCCGCCCCCGTTGGCCTTCCACATTCTGCGGATTGCTCTGGGAGGCATCTTTGTCTACGCGGCCGTATTAAAGATCGCCGATCCCGGTAGATTCCTAATCGCGATTCGGAGTTATCAGCTTCTGCCCGATCCGTGGGCACCGCTGGTAGCTCTGTGTCTGCCTTGGTTAGAGATTTTGGTCGGTATTGCTCTCATCATTCGGCGGCCCTATAAGGCTTCTCTCGTTCTAATAGGGGGGATGCTCACCGTATTTCTCTTAGCCATCGTCAGTGGGTGGGTGAGAGGACTGGATCTGGATTGTGGATGCTTCGGCGGTGATGCAGAGAGTGGCGATTACGCGCAATTGATCGGTCGGGATTTGGTCTTTTTTCTGATGTTGGCAGGACTCGTTTGGGACTATCGGAGATCGCGGAGAGAGGCTTTCGCAGAAGGGTGATGAACCAGTGGTTGAGGAAGGGTAGTCTTGTCGTCTCGATCTGTTTTTTGGCGGCCTGTAGTGCGGTTCAAGACGATTTGCGACCGTTCACTTCGGATGGTTGTAGCTACTTTCCGCAAGGCACGAAGGACCAGCGGGTTGCTTGGGCACATTGTTGCCTGTATCACGATATTGCCTATTGGAGGGGAGGTAGTTATCGCGAACGATTGGCTGCCGACCTCGCGTTGCAGAAGTGTGTGACACGAGTGGGGGCTCCCCGACTCGCTTGGCTCATGATGAACGGTGTGCGGACTGGTGGGACACCCTATGTCTCGACGCCCTTTCGATGGGGCTATGGCTGGAGCACGATGCGGGGCTATCGGAAACTCACAGAGGACGAGCTCACCTACTCGGACTTCCTACTGACCGAGGCTGGAGTAGATCCGATGTATGGCAGCAGCCACGACTAGTCGTTTAGTCGCTAAGTCGCCGGTTTGATGTTTGATGGCAGGTCCTTAGAGTTGGATGATCAGGGATCGCTGGACCTGGCGGCGTGACAACCGCCAACCAGTGAGCTGTGGGTGGTGGGCCTGATGACAGGGCCGAGCCCTAGCGAGCTATACCCGGATGGGAGCGAAGCGGACATAGCCAAAGGCGAATCTCAAGCCGACCCGAAGCACCAAGCGCAACCTATTAACGCCGCCCATTTTGGCGTCTGGAGACTAGTTAGCCGAAGCTCTCCCCATCAATGAAGGTGCGATGCCAGAGCTCGAGGATGACTAGAGACATGACCTGCTTCGTGGCGACGAAGTTCTTTGCGCCCATCTGGGAGACTAGATCGCTGACGACTGCCGGGTCGAAGTAGCCACGGCGGCGGACTCTTGCACGATCCAAGTTGTCGCTAATCATATCCGATAAGGCCTTGTTCTCTAGAAAATGCTCGATCGGTAGGTGGAAGGGGATCTTCTTTTGCCGGGCAGTCGATGCTGGTAGGCGTTTGGCGGCGAGGTCTCTCAAGGCGATTTTGTCACGCTTTCCAGACATCTTCCGGGATGGCGGAAGTTGGAAGGCTAAGTCGATCAGGCGGTGATCGAGGAACGGGATACGGACCTCTAGTCCGTGGGCCATCGCGTTCTTGTCCTGGCGGATGAGCGCCCAATCCTGAAGCCATTCGCGCCACTGGAGTTCGAGTAGGCGGTCGAGGAGTTCGGGGTGATCGGACTCGGGATAATCACTCATGCCGACGGGATCGAGCAAGTAGGCGTTGCCAAAGGACGCGCCGTCGTAGAGTGCCTTGCGCTCATGTCTCTCGAACAGCGTGCGCAGCCCAATGCTCTGCTCCCAGAGATCGAGGTCTGGATAGTCGCGCATGAAGTTTGCGACTTTAGCTCGGCCCTTGTCTCCGAGGTAGGCTGGAAAAGCGTTGAGCCGATTAAGTAGCGCGACGGGAACTGTCTCGATCATGCTGGGCAACTTCTCATGCGCGAAGTTCTCGCCGTACCGGCCGCGGAGCCGCTCCAGCGAAAGGATGGCCCGATGGAATGGGTAGCCGGCGAATAGTTCGTCTGCTCCTTCGCCGCTGAGCACGACCTTGACCTCATTCCGCGCGGCCTGAGCGAGCTTGTAGAAGGCGACAGTCAAGGCGTCGCCCACAGGCCGGTCCATGTGGTAGACGACTTTCGGGAGCAGTTCGGCGACATCGTTGGCAGTGCATTGGACTTCGTGGTGCGTCGTGCCCAAGCGCTTGGCGGTGGCGGCTGCCAGTTGCGTCTCGTCGGTGTCGGTGCCGAAGCCGATGGAGAACGTATGGATCCCGTGCTGCTGCCGGGACATGGACTCGACCAAGAGCGAGGAATCGACACCGCCACTGAGGTAGGCTCCGACTTCGACATCGCTCCGTAGGGCGAGTTTTACCGAATCATCGAGTAGATCGCCGAGACCGTCTTCGATACCTTCTATCGTTGTTGAAGACGCCTGGGGGACACGCCAGTAGGCTGCCGGCTTGCCAGTTCCACCGACCTTATGCCAAGTTAGACAGTGCCCAGCCTGAAGGGTCTGGATGTCGTCGAACATGGTCGTCGGCTCGGGCACGTAGCGGAGCCGCAGGTAGGAATCGATGGCGTGGCGACACGGCTCGCGGGGGACGGCTGCGTTGGCGAGTAGCGCCTTGATCTCCGAGGCGAAGACGAGAACGCGTCCGTCGGTCCAGTAGTAGAGCGGTTTCTGCCCACATCGGTCGCGGGCGAGAAATAGCTGCCGTTTTGCCCCGTCCCAGATGGCGAACGCGAACATGCCGTTGAGGTGATCGAGTAGGTTCTCTCCCCATTCCTCGTAGCCGTGGGCGAGGACTTCGGTGTCGGAGTTGGTCTCGAAGCGGTGGCCCTGGGCAGCGAGTTCTTCGCGAAGCTCGACGTAGTTGTAAATTTCGCCATTCTGGCAGACGACGACAGAGCCGTCTTCGTTCATGATCGGCTGATCGCCGCCGTCGGGATCGATAATTTTCAGCCGCCGAGCACCCATATGGAGGTTCGGTGTGCGCAGGTAACCGACAGAGTCAGGACCGCGATGCGCGAGGGCTTCGCCCATGCGTTCGACAAGCCCCGGCTGGTCCATACCGGCGAAACCGAAAATTCCGCACATCGTCGTCTAAATCATAGTTCGCTGATTTAGGCTGAACGAGGAAGGCAAGGCTGACAACACCGATTTACTACTGCCAGGCACCGACCTTTTGCAATTTGGCCTGCTTTCTCTCTAGTTCGGCCCGTAGCGCAGGGTTGTTTGTTGGTTGCGCGAGGGCTTCTTTGAGCGTGCTGATGGCAGCGGGGATGTCTCTTGATAGCATCTGGGCATCGACCAGAGAGTTTAGGAAGAGTGGGCGGTCGATGCGAGACTGAGGACCGCATGCGCGCTTGAGAAGTGCGATGGCTTCCGGCAGGGCAGCGGGGTCGGACTGGTGGTTTTGCATCCGCAGTAGGGCCAGATTGAGCAGAGACGGCGGATAGTTCGGGTAGACCTCCAAGGCGGCGCGATAGCTGGTCTCGGCAGCGGTTCGGTCGCCGGCTTGCCCGTAAATTTTTCCGAGATTGTGGTGGGAGATATAGTCAGAAGGCTTTAGTTCAATGACCTTCTCGTAGTAGGATTTGGCTTCTTCAGGACGACCATCGCGGTCGAGCAAGGTGCCGAGGTTGACCAGTCCCGTGGTCTCGTACGGTTGGGCCACGATGGAATGCTCAAATAGTGTGTAGCTATTTGCCCAGACCCGAGTCTGGAGGTGGGCGAGCGCTGCCAGTAGACCGACGAGTAATAGAAGGCCAACTCGGACGAGGCGCTGGAGCAGGGGAGAGGACAATGTCGAGCGCCATGGCAAGATCATGCAGGCGATGGCGAGAAACGGGCCGCACAGCATCAGGTAGGTGTAGCGATCGGTAGTGAAGCTGACCCCGACTGGAGTCAGCCCGGACACTGGTAGAAAGCAGATCACGGCCCACGCCCAAGCGAACCCGATCCACGGCCGGCTGCGCCAAAACTTCAGGGCCAGGAAGCCTCCGCCGATGAGTAGGGCCGCGCCGCCAATGAGTAGCACTTGGAAAGCGAAGCCGCGGGGCACGGGATAGGAGAAATTCAGATTGTCTGGCCAGATGGTGCGGAAGGCGTAGTAGCCGAACCGTGCAGGCAGGGTCGTTAGGCGCGCCTCAAGCGGAGCCGCGAAGTGCCCGTGCGAGCTTCCCGATTGCATCTGAATCGCGATCATAGCAGCAGCCACGGACAGCAAGATCAGTAACCATTTGTCGAACAACTGGGCCTTGATCAAGCCGGTCACATCGGCAATCCCGTCCTTAAATCCTGCCCGGCGCAGGACGAACGCATCCAGCGCCACCAGCAGTGGGCCGACTACGACCGCGCTAGGCTTGGCTAGTAACGCAAGGGCGAGGAGCACGGCGCAGATGACTCGCCAGGTGAATCCCCGACGGAAGTGAGCCAGCAAGCAACCGAGCGAAAACGCGGCAGAGAGCAGGCCTTTTCGCTCCGATACCCAAGCGACGGACTCGACGTGGAGCGGGTGGACGGCGAACAATGCCGCCGCCAGCAGGGCGATTCCTCTGGCGTTCGGGAGCTTCCAGCGGCGTGTGATGGCGAGGCTGAGGGAGTAGACCAAGACGACGCAAACGAGGTGCAGAACTAGATTGTGGAGGTGATGCGGTCCGGCATTTTCTTGCCCGAAAAGGCTGACATCCAGCGCATGAGACAGCCACGACAAGGGATGCCAGAGGTTCGCCTCCGGCGTGGTCAGCGAGTAGTGGACGACGGCAGGAGTGAGGCCGTCAGCGAGAGCTGGATTCTCCGACACGTAGACCGGGTCATCGTAGTCGACGAAGGAGAACGTGCCTACCTGAGCGAAGACCAACACCGTTAGGGCGAGCAGAGCGAGGAGCGGGAGGAGGCGGTCGTTCATCGGAAGAGGGGCTGTAGTGAGCCGTTTATCGGTGTTCTGCGCAAGCTTCGAATTTGAGTTCGATAGGCTTGCCATCATGGCTTGAGTTTGCTCTGTTGGGAGTGTCGGGATCGGATCGGCAACATGACTAGGAAGAACAATCGGGCTGCGGCGCTCGTGGGAATCGCCACCCTCCTCGGGGGAGCGGTGCTGGCGAAGCTCTGGACTAACGGCTACTTCGGGGACACCGCTCGCGCCAGCCGGGTTCTTGGGGAGATGGGTATTGCTTGCGAGCCCGAGGCAGTTCTTGCCGCCATGAATCGGAACGACCGCCATGCGCTGGAGTTACTCGAGCGCGCAAATGTGGATCTACAGGTGGTCGATCCGGAGTTGGGTCGGGCACCGCTTGCTCAGACAGTGGTCAACAACGAGCCCGTCTTGTTTCCCTTCTTTTTACAGCGTTCTGGAGCGGAGGAACTGAGCCATGCCGACACCGCAGGGCTCACGGCCCTCGCCCATGCACTCAATGCGCCCCATTCCCATCTGATCGATGCGCTACTCGGTGCCGGTGCCGAGGCAGACATTTTGGTCGCCGAAGGATGTCCCGCCTTGGTCGCCACTTTGAGGGCAGGGGATTTAGACCTCGCTGATCGTCTTCTGCAGAGCGGTGCTGATCCCGACCGGGCCGCTACCGATGGCGAGCCCCCGGTCGGTTTGGCGGTAGAGACCAAGAACCTACCGATGCTTCAAATGCTCTTAGGTGCCGGTGCCGATGTCGATCAGACGGATGCCAATGGTCGCCGTGCCTACTACCGGGCCAGCCTGAAAGACAACTTCGCGGATGTTCTACCGATCTTGGCCGAAGCCGGTGCGGATGCCGATTTGGATTACCTTGGCAATTCGCCGCTCCGGTTGGCCGTATTAGATGGCGATATTCCCCGTGTGCAGATGCTACTCCAGCACGGCGCGACCTTGGCCAAGGCCGAGTGGCAAGGGACACCGACGCTCCTTACTCATTCCGCAGCGGAGGGCAGGCTTGAACTTAGCCGCATCCTTCTCGATGCCGGGGCCGCAGTCGAGAACGGCGGCTCTACAGAAAGTCCGGTGCGGGTTGCATGGCAGGCCGGTCACCTGCCAGTGGCCGAGCTACTGCTCGACCGAGGGGCCGAGCCCGGACAGCTCCACGCCGCCGCTCTGGCAGACCGGGATTGGGCCATGCTCGGCTTGTTGTTCGAGGCTGGTCAGGATGTCGATGCAGAACTCACTGCCGGGCACTCTGCATTGGTATCCGCGAGCGATTCCAACGACATCGAAATGGTTCGGTTTCTCCTCGAAAACGGAGCCGACCCGGAGGCGATTGGTCAACTCGGAGACCGACTGCTATCGAGTGCTGTGGCACGGGAGCAGGCCGAACTCGTGGCCCTTCTCTTATCCCATGGGGCCGATCCAGACACCTTCGTTAAAACCCCAGCTTCCAACGACTTCCGTAAGTTGTTCCGTGGTGACGAGAACTTCCAGCATTACCTCTTTGCCGACTCGAAAATTACTCTCGTCATGCTGGCCGCAGTCAAGAACGACCGGACGACCCTGTCCCACTTGCTTGGTGCCAAGTCGGATCGCTGGGTGACCACGAAACGCTACAAAAGCCACGCCCTTTATTTGTCCGGAATGCGGCGGTTTTCCGCAGTTCAGCAACTTCTGCTCGGTCGCGAACCTGACGGCACCCAGCCGCGCAAGATCCTCATCGACCTGAGCCAGCAAAAAGCCACGTTCTACAAAGCTGGCTCCGTCGTGAAGTCGACTAAGGTATCGACCGGTCGAAAGAAATTCGTCACTCCGACCGGGAGCTTCGTCATCACCAGCAAGCACCGCGATCACCGGTCGAACCTCTACGACGACGCGGAAATGCCTTACTTCCTGCGGCTTAGCTGCGATGCCTTCGGCCTTCATCAAGGCTACCTCCCTGGCTATCCCGCCTCGCACGGGTGCATTCGCGTGCCCAAGGCCACGGCGAAGTATTTGTTCGAGCAAACCAAGGTCGGCGATCTGGTGGTCATCCGACAGTAGCCGAATACGAATATCTTGCGTTCAAGCCCGTCCATACCGATAATACCTACTTAAGCTCATGAAGATCTTCCGCCTTCTCCCCATTACCATTCCCGCTGTCATCGCCGTCGCTTTAATCGCCTGCACCGCCGTGCCCGAGACCGGTCGTAAGCGCCTTAGCCTATTTGATGCGCAAGGATCTAAGTTCACGACTGCGGGGCTGGCTCAGTTCCAGAAATACAAGCAGAGCCGTAAAATCTCCCGAAATCCCCGCTACACTCAGCCACTTGCGCGGGTTGCTCAGCGGTTAACCAGGGTCATCGACTTGCCCAATGCCAAGTGGGAATTTGTAGTCTTCGTCGATAGCTCACCCAATGCCTTCGCCCTTCCCGGCGGTAAGGTGGGTGTCCACACAGGCCTATTCACCGTCGCGCAGAACGAGGCCCAATTGGCCGCAGTCGTCGGTCACGAGATCGGCCATGTTGTCGCTGGTCACGCGGCCGAACGCATGAGCCACAGCACCTTGACCTCGATCGGTGGTGCCCTGCTAGGGGCCGCTACGCAAGGAAGTAATAGCGCAAATAGCATCGCCCAAGCATACGGTATGGGCGCGAAATACGGAGCGATTCTTCCTTTCTCCCGCACCCACGAGCTCGAAGCCGACAAGATGGGAGCCCTCTACATGGCCCGGGCTGGATATGACCCACGCGAAGCCGCCACATTCTGGCAGGGAATGGCCAATCACGCGAAGAAGACCGGCAACGCCCGCCAAGCTGAGTTCATGAGTACCCACCCGGTGAACTCCCGTCGCATCGCCGAGCTGAACGCCTTCATGCCCCGTGCCATGTCCGAGTGGCGTCAGATCGGCTTAAGCCCTGCTTCGACGGCGGAAAGTGGCTCGCTCGTATTGCGTTAGACAATTGCGTTAGACAATTGCGTTAGACAATTGCGTTAGACAAGGGTTGAGGGGAGGGGTTTCGCGGGCCTCAGCCATAGTGGGTAGATAGTTTCGAATCGACTTCGAATCCGTCGGGCATTCGGTTATTTGAGACCGAGCTTCTGGCGAGTGACGTCTGGAATCTCGGGCATAGCCTGTGAGGCTTGCGTTTGTTGTTGGGCTGGGGTTGGTGCCTCTGGGTAGGGCGGAGATTGCCTTTGCTCTGTCCGCTTCGCTCCCATTCGGGCTTGGCTCGCTAGGCTAAGATGCCACGAGAAGCAGTCTGCTCGTCATTATAAGCACTCACTGCCCTCCCATTGCCGTTTCTAGGTGCGGATAGATACCGATTCATTTCTGCCATTTCTCGAAGATTTTCTCTAAGGAGTTCGCCCTCGATTCGTTCTTTCCCCCAACCCCTGTGCCCGGGCGGTCGGGGAAAATGACGGAAACTCCATGAATTGTATTGACGATGCCTTGCGTGTTGCTAATGTAACTACAGAAAGTTTCCCACCGGATTCCCTGCCGTTAATCCCCCCATCGTTGGCAGGTGAGTCCAAGCCCTGGAAAGAGAAAGGCGAGCCCTCACGGGCTCGTCTTTCTTCATTTAAGAAGGATGAGGAGTCTGATGGTGAGAAGATGGGCCGTTGCAGCAGGGCTTAGCCATGATGGCTATGGCTCAGGGACCGGCGATCCGTAAGCGTTCCTGCACAATCCTTGCCGTTAAAGGCTGTTAGCCATTAATATCCATATATGGCCAACGAAATATGGTGTTTTGCCAATATATAACATAATTAAACGTCGATTTTGTCCATAAATGACTCGTGACTGAGCCTTTCTTCCTACCTTGCTTTTACTGCTCGCCATCCAGATACGGAGTGAGAGCCTTCCGTAGCTGGCCTCTCGCCCGGAACAGCAGGCTTTTCACCGCCGGTAGCGACAGATCAACGACCTTGGCAATGTCCTCGTAGGGGAGGTTTTCGTAGCGACGCAGAATAACGGCGATCCGTTGCTTCTCGGGTAGGGATTGGATGGCGTCATCGACGGCTTTCTCCAATTCGCTCTGCAGATTCTCCGCATCTGGGTGCCGACTGGGATCGTCGGGACTGCCGACGTGGTGGACTTCCTCGGTCTCTTCCAGCGAGGTTTCCGGGCGGCGCTTGCGTCGACGCATCTCGTTGAATACTAAATTGCGGGTGATGGTGAACAGCCAGGTGGTAAATTTTGCGGTCGGCTGGTAGCGCGGGGCCGACTTCCAGACCCGGATGAAGACTTGCTGGGAAATGTCGTGAGCGTCCGCTGTATTCGACAGCATCTTCGCCACCGTGCCGATGACCGCATGCTGGTGCAACTCAACGAGACGTTCGAAGGCTTCCTCATCCTGCTCCTTGACCCGCTCCATCAGGTCGATGCTCTCCCGATTCAACTCGGCAACAGCTTCTTGTTCCTCGGTGCTGGCTCGGTCCGATTGCATCTTTCGTCAGGAGAGGAAAGCGTGTCCTCTCCTGGGAGTAAAGTCTCGGGAGCACCAATGGTTGCGTGAGGATTTAGAAATTCCGGCGCGGTCGGTCGGTTCGCCATCAAAAACATGTCTTCCGTCAGGATAATTCGAGCGGGAAGGGGCAGTTCTAGGCTGCTTGGGTGATGGAATACATGTTTACGGGGGCTGGCGGTTTCCTCTGCCCCAAAAAATGCTACTATGAGGGGATGGCCACGCTGACTGACGATCTTAATGAGACCCTCCTAAAGCTCCCCGATCGGGAGCGGATAGAACTTGCTGGCGTGCTTCTCAATAGAGTATCAGGGGAGTTGGCTAAGGAATCGGGTGCACAGGTTCAGGAGAGCTAAAATTCGATGAATTTTCTGGCCCATCTCCACCTCTCCGAACCAACCCCCGAAGCGCGTCTGGGCAATTTTCTCGGTGATTTCGTTACCGGTGATCCTTCGGATCGCTACTCAGAGGAGATCACCAAGGGCATCCATGTACACCGTCGAGTCGATGCCTTTACCGATAGCCACGACGTCTGGAGAGCTAGCAAGGCACGGCTTAGTGACGAGCGACGCCGCTTTGCAGGAGTCATCGTCGATATTTTCTACGACTACTTCTTGAGCAAGCATTGGCACAAGTTTTGCCGTCTTGGCTTGGACAAGAGTATCGAGTCTTACTATCGAGATTTAGTGGCCGTTTCCGATGCCGTCGTCGAGCCAGTTGCCACCGACGCCATTCGTTACATGACGGAAGAAAATTGGCTGGAGCGCTATGGGCGAAAGGACGGGATTGCGCACTCGATCAATCGCGTTGCCCTACGCTCATCGCGGGTCGCGCCCATCGCTGGCGCGATCGAGGAACTGGAAGCTCACGAAGCCGAACTCGAACTCGACTTCCTCGCTTTTTACCCGGCCTTGATGGAGTTCGTCGGTAAGGAGCGGATCTAGTCTAGGGTAGGTTAGGCGAGGAACAGACGGCTCTTGAAGAGGAACGGTCTGATTCTTCGAGGGGGGACTCGGCCAGAATCTCGGGATTCGTTAGCGGTCTCGACAATCGGCTTGCCTGTGAGGTCTGAGGTGCATCCAGATGCGGGCGACCATGACGCGGGCGGTCAGTGGGTTCTCGGTCGAGGTGAGTCTCGAAGTAATAGAGTTAATCCGCCGGGATGGGAGACTGCTTAGGACGGTCGCTCCGATCAGGGCGACGATGCCGATTAATGCGCAGGTTCTCACCCCGTAATCTTGGCCCAGTGGGGGTCTGGAGACAAGAGTCCGGTTGCCGGTCTCGCCGGTGGTGGAAAGTTGGAATGGCAGTTGACCGAGGGTAATCGACTTCGCATCATTGTTGCATGAGTAGTCCCGCCACCAGCCATCCCGCCTTGCAGACATGGATTCAAAAGATGGAGGGACTTTGCAAGCCGGCCGACGTCGTCTGGTGCGACGGATCCCAGTCTGAATGGGAGACGCTGACCTCTCAGTTGGTCGATTCCGGAACGCTGATTCGACTAAATCCTGACAAGCGTCCGAATTCTTTTCTCGGTCGTTCGTCGCCATCGGACGTGGCTCGTGTAGAAGACCGGACCTTCATCTGTACTAAGCGGGAAGACCTTGTCGGACCGACCAACAACTGGGCGGAAACGACCGTCATGCTGGAGAAAATGCACGGCATGTTCGACGGCTGCATGGCCGGACGTACGATGTATGTCATCCCGTTCTGCATGGGGCCAATTGATTCGCCTCTGGCTAAGATCGGGGTGCAGATTACCGACTCCGCCTACGTCGTGGTCAACATGCGCATCATGGCGAACATGGGAGCCGCCGTGCTGGAGCGGCTTGAGGACGAGAAGTCAGGCAAGGCCGAGCGGAAGCGCGATGGGCACACCTTTTTCATTCCCTGCGCCCATACCGTCGGCGCCCCACTGGCTGAGGGCGAGGCCGACGTAGCTTGGCCGAATAGCGACAACAAATATATCTGCCACTTCCCGGAGACCCGCGAGGTCTGGTCCTACGGTTCCGGCTACGGCGGCAATGCACTCCTCGGCAAGAAGTGCCTAGCCCTGCGGATCGCCTCGAACATCGCCCGCGAGCACGAGTGGATGGCCGAGCACATGCTGATCCTCGGGTTGGAGTCACCAGAGGGGGAGAAGACTTACCTGACTGGGGCTTTTCCGTCGGCTTGTGGAAAGACCAATCTCTCCATGCTTGTCCCGCCCAAGGTCTACGCAGACAAGGGCTGGAAGACCACGATCATCGGCGACGACATCGCCTGGCTGTGGCCGCACGAGGACGGAACTCTACACGCCATCAATCCGGAGAACGGCTACTTCGGTGTCGCTCCCGGAACCAATGAGGCATCGAACCCGAACGCGATGGAGTCGATGAAGGCCAACTGCATCTTCACCAACGTCGCCTTGACCGACGACGGCGATGTCTGGTGGGAAGGTCTGACCAAGGAGGCGCCGGCTCACCTAATCGACTGGAAGGGCAAGGACTGGACGCCCGCTAGCGAGACGCCTGCAGCCCACCCGAACGCCCGTTTCACCGCTCCCGCTAGTCAGTGCCCGACCATCGATCCCGATTGGCAGAATCCCGACGGGGTGCCGATCAGCGGCATCATCTTCGGAGGCCGCAGACCAACGACCATGCCGCTAGTTTACCAGGCCTTCAACTGGTCCCACGGCGTCTACGTCGGAGCCACCATGGGATCTGAGACCACCGCTGCCGCCATCGGCTTGAAGAAGCAGGTGCGCCGTGACCCGATGGCCATGCTGCCGTTCGCTGGATACAACATGGGCGACTACTTCAGCCACTGGCTGACCATGGGCCACCGCATCAAGCACCTACCGCGGATCTTCCACGTGAACTGGTTCCGCCTTGATGAAGAGGGGGACTTCCTCTGGCCTGGATTCGGCGACAACATGCGCGTGCTCGACTGGATCGCCAGCCGTTGCCGTGGGCGCATCCCCGGTCACGAGACCCGGATCGGTTGGACGCCTCACTTCGAAGACTTTAACACCGAGGGTCTCGAAGGCTTCACCGAAGCCGACTTCGAGCGCTGTATGGCCTTTCATTCCGACGAGTGGAAAGAAGAGATCCTCAGCCAAGGCGAACTGTTCCTCAGCCTCTACGACCACCTGCCGAAAGAGTTGGTTTTCCAGCGAGAACTACTGGCTGCGCGGTTGAGTTAGTAGCCCGACCTATCTGAGCTGGCGGAGTTCACGTGCTCCTGCTCCAACGCGATCCAAAGCTCCGGTAAACTGGGGCACTCCAAACTTAGGGCATGGGGGGCGGTGTGGTAGCTCTTAGGAGCGCTCCCCGGCTTGCCAAAGCTAAGTTTTAACCTTGCTCTGCAGTCGCTCGGTAGTCGTTCCATCGTTCCATCCGCGGTTTCAGAGATCCCGAATCGCCCGCGCGCACTCCGCCACCAGTGCCGGTCCTCGGTAGACGAATCCGGTGTAGAGCTGCACCAGATCTGCCCCTGCATCGACCTTGGACAAGGCGTCCTCGCCATTGAAGATGCCGCCGACTCCGATGATGGGAATTTGACCTCCGACCGCCTTCGCCAAGATCTCGACACAACGGGTCGAGCGATCGGTTACGGGACGACCGCTCAAGCCACCGGCTTCGTCGGCGAGTTTGTGCCCGGCCACCGCGTCACGGGAGATCGTGGTGTTGGTGGCGATGATCGCGTCGGCCCCGAGATCGGCCAGGCGCTTGCCTGCGTCTTCGAGGGCGGAGTCAGAGAGGTCCGGAGCTAGCTTGACGGCTACCGGGACCTGTCGTCTGTCGGCCTTCGATAAGGCATCGCGTCGGCTGATGATGGCGGTCACCAGGTCGTCGAGCGAGGAGCCACCTTGCAGATCGCGCAAGCCCTTGGTGTTGGGCGAACTGAGATTGACCGCGATGTAGTCGGCGTGCGGGTGGGCGGCTTCAAGACAGCGCAGGTAGTCGTCGGCGGCGTTCTCGTTCGGCGTATCGAAGTTCTTACCGATGTTGATTCCGACTGGCCCCTGCCACCGCCGCCTCGATAGGTTGGCCATCCCTTGCTTCATACCCGGATTGTTGAAGCCCATACGGTTGATGATTGCCCAGTGCTGCTTGAGCCGAAACAGTCTCGGCTTGGGATTCCCTGGCTGTGGGCGGGGCGTCAGAGTGCCTACTTCGATGAAACCGAAACCGAGTTGTCCCAGCCCGTCGACACAGGAGGCTTCCTTGTCTAGGCCTGCGGCAAGGCCGACCCGGTTCGGGAAGGAGATCCCCATAACCTCGACCGGATCTTCGACTGGCCGAGGAGCTACCAGCCCCGCCAAACCAGCCCTACCCAGAGCCCCGATTCCGGCCATGCTAACATGGTGAGCCTTCTCCGCATCCAGTTGAAACAGGGCAGTTCGCGCAATCTTGTAAAGGGCATCGGTCATCAGCGCAGGTTGGTAAACCGTGCGGCGTGGTTCGTCCAGTCAGAGGTTGGCGTTAGCCTGTTCTATTCATGAACATCGAGCTTTTTGATAGATTCGGCCTCGAACGTCCGCTCTATTAGTAACAAGCTCGGGAACATTTTGCGTTCGCCAACGTTTCTTCACTCACGGATGTCCACACCACCCTCTGACACGATCCCAACGGTCACCATTCCCAAGTCCGTCCCTTTGACGACCTCTCGGATTCGACCACCGAAGAAAAACATCCCCCAGACCAAGACGGAGCGGGATGCGCTGTTGGTCTACATTCGGGAATACGTCGAGCGGGAGAACCCCGTCCCGCCGATGCCACTGGACGAACTCGAAGTCCACGCGCGCAAGATCCTCGAGGCCACCGGCTTCTCCGATCTCTACCTGCACTACACCGCCGTCTGCCTGAGCAACGAAATGTGGCGCGAGACCATGGCGAGCATCCCGTTCGAGCGCCGCCTGCTCCTCATGCCCAAGTGCCTGCGGGTCGAGGACAAGTGCCCGGCGCCGTTCGACGAGTTCGGGCTTCTCTGCAAGCAGTGCGGGCTGTGCACCATTCAGGACTTCCAGAATGAAGCCGAGCGCCTTGGCTATGCTGTGCTCGTCGCCGAGGGATCGGCCGTGGTCATGTCGCTGATCCAGACCGGCAAGATCGAAGCCATCGTCGGCATTTCCTGCCTCCCCGTGCTCGAGCGGACCTTTCCCTACGTCGAGGCCGCCGCCATTCCCTCGATCGCCGTGCCGCTGCTCCAGGACGACTGCATCAACACCACCGTCGACAACGACTGGGTCTGGGAATACATCCACCTCACCTCCGAGGACAAGACCCGCCGTCTCAACCTCAACGCCCTGCACGACGATGTCCGCGACTGGTTCTCGCGCGACGAGATCGACAAGGTCATGGGATCCGTCGAAGGCCACGCCGAAGAGGTGGCCCGCGATTGGCTGGCCCGCGACGGCAAGCGCTGGCGTCCATTCCTCACCGTCTCTGCCTACCAGGCCCTCCGCGAAGACCGCGGCGAGCCGATCCCCGAAGACATCAAGAAGATCGCCTTGGCCGTCGAGTGTTTCCACAAGGCCTCGCTGATCCACGATGACATCGAGGACGAAGATCACGAACGTTACGGCCAGCAGTGCCTGCACACCGAACACGGCGTCGCCGTCGCGCTCAATGCCGGCGACCTGCTCATCGGCGAAGGCTACCGCTTGATCGGCGACTGCACGACCATCAGCGCCGAGCAAAAGGCCGAGATGCTCCTCGTCGCCTCCGAAGGCCAACGAGAACTCTGCCGTGGCCAAGGAGCCGAGCTCGCCTGGGCGCAGAAGCCCGAGGCGCTGAAGACAGCCCAAGTGCTCGAAATTTTCCGCCAAAAGACCGCACCCGCCTTCGGGGTAGCCTTGAAGATGGGCGCCTCCTACGCTGACAAGCTCGACGACACCCGCGAGGCCCTCGACGCCTACTCCGAAGCCCTCGGCATCGCCTACCAGATCAAGGACGACCTCGACGACATGAACGAGGACTCCGGCGACAACAAGCTCGAGCGCATCCGCCCCTCCGTCGTTCTTTCCAAGGGCCGCGAACTAGCCAAAGGCGACGACCGCGAACTCCTCAACGGTCTCTGGGCCAACTCCCTCGACCACCCCCCAACCGTCGACGCCGTCCGCGACATCATCGACCGCAGCGGCGCCCTAGACAAGTGCCTGCTCCTCCTCGAGACCTACAAAGAGACCGCCGTCCAGAGCCTGCAGGACGTCGACAACGCCAACCTCAAAGGCCTCCTCCGCCGCACCATGGGCAAGATCTTCAACGACCTCGAAATCAAAGGCTGGTGCCGCGAGAACGAGATCAAGAACGGGGTGCGGGAAGAGTAGGGGGGGAAGGTCGGCTGGGGCGTGATTCGGGGGTTGCGATGGACAGGGGTTCAGCGCGAAGACGCGAAGGAACGAAGAAGCCAAGAAGAGAGAGAGGAGCTAGTCAGTAGGACACCCTTGGCTTCGGGCCTTTGGTGCTTCGGTTCTGAGGAGATTTATTGTATTGCGTGGAATACGATTGTTAGGTATTTATAGGCTGTAACTCTGGAGGCTATCTTTAATCCGCTCTAAACACCCACATGTACTCATGCTTGTTTATCTTCCCATTCTTCATAGTTTGTGGTTTCATCTTTGGCTGGGAAGTGTCGGCCAAATATTCCGGAGTGTTGGTGGTCGTTCTGTCGCTCCTTTACTTGTCCGGCCAAATAAGTCGGCCGAAAGCCCCGCAGAGTATCGACTTCACTTCGCCTTCAGGGGTTGCGGTCCCGATTTGCAAAGCAAAACTTCGAGAAGCCCTGAGTGCAATTTCACTGTTTGGGAGCATATTTGTCGCGGGGAAATATTTGTTGCCGATTTTTGGAAAGATCGGCACAGTGATATTTGCAATAATTTTCGTTGTAAGCTGTCTCCAAGCATTTGTGGCTGTTGTAACTCCGGTTGAGTTTGCCGACGAGTTACGGGCCGAAGGTGTAAGAAAAAGTAGCTTCTTCTTGCCTGTAGTATTTATTATCTTTCTTGTTATCCTGGGCGCGTTTCTGACTTGGACATTGATTTCAATCTTCTTCCTCGACCAAGGCCCGTAAGGACAGACTTACGTATGAAGAGTTGAGTTATTTTGGAACTGAGTCGGGATCAAGTGTCGCACCTTTGACCCTCCTTGCGTTTTTACCTAGCCCTTGTCCAGTAATCTTGAGTACGATTCAGGTAGTAGGCAGACGTAGCGCTCTTCAATTTCGATTACTGCGACAAATCCTCCACGACGAGGTCCATCCCAAAGTTTGGATCGGATTACTCCTTCCATACCACTTTCTGGAACCCAATCACCCCATCCGCTCTGACCGGCGAGAGACCTGACGTGCTCACTTGGCCAATCAGGATGTGCAATTTGGTTCATGGGGGAAAGAAGCCCCTTTAGGTCTTTAAGTCGGACCGAGTCTCCTATCCTAATTTCGTTGGCCACATCCTGCCAAGTCATAGATTGCCAATCCTCGTTAGACTTTCTTTCTACGTAATCGAGTATGCTGAAAAAGCGCTCGATAATTGGGCTGCATAGTCCTGTCAGTTGTATGTCTGTTAGGGCCTCCATGAGTTCATCGGTGACGGTTTCCAATTCTGGGTGTGTTGCCTCGGATAGTAGGCGGCAGATCGTTATGTCTATAGCTTCGGATATATCAGAGCAATCCTTAGTTGTCTTATGTAGGCACCGCCAGAAGTCCTCTACACTGATTTGCAATTGCTGCGCATTGAGATCTAAGGCCGGGGCAACGATTTTCGAGAGAGTCGCTAGCTGCTTATACACCTTGGGAAAATCGCTATCGCCTTCATCCCACGACTTTATCGGGTCTATAAAAAGTCTGCCAAGGCACCTTGTGGTATAAGCAACCACAACGTAGGCAGCAAGTGTGAGGCGTACTTCAGGTGTAGTCAGATCAATAGACAACTTGGACAACTTGGATCTATCGCTAATTCGCGCTTGTAATTTCTTAAGTTCCGAATTCCAAACACCCTCGGATCCAAGGAACCTTGAATAGCGAGTAAAGCGATGATGCCTCTCCTGGTTTATGAGTATCTCTGTGTCAGTCATGTTGGGTGGGAGATCTGTGAACTTACCAAAACGTCCGGATTCTGCCAAAAACTAGCGGGAGTTCACTTCGATAGCAAGGTTACACTTCGAGCTATTAAATCGCGCCAACTCAAGTTGGGCAGGATTTTTAGTGCTAACTAATGTTAGTCATTGGGCTAGGTATCATAGCCTACATGCCGTTCCATGGAAAGTGGCCGGGCGTTGTATCCTCCTCAAGTTTTACCTCGATCTCTCTAGAATCTTTAAGGAATCGTGCAAGATAGACATGAGACACCGGCTGATGTGCAGGATGATCACTACATCCACTATAGTATTTTAGTGTATAATGGGCTCTTATAGCCACTGTCGGCGGCACCTTGGAGCGCTTAGACTCAAGAGATACTTCTGGAGCACTATCCAAACATAAATATCCCCCATCACTTCCTGTTTTGATGAACGTCTCAGGGTCAGTAATGAATGCGTATTCAACTAGCGTATATAGCGTATCGAAAAAATCGTCATCAGCTTCATTCTTGACCATGGAGTCATACTCTGGATCAGAAAGATTAATAGTATCTGGCATGTTATCAGTATCCATTTCCTTTTTTCCTCCCCCGTCGCAAGCCGCGATGTGTAATTGCGGATAGGGCGTGTGTCCCGATAGAGTTTTCGTTGGCTGGACCCGCCGAAGCGGGGCATATCCAATTTGTTGAGTCAGAAGGCATTAACATGTAACCAGACCGACCTCTTGCGGGGATGTCTTGTGGATGAATGCCCTCTAGATGGGCTTCACCTATCAGAAGAACGGGAGCATTCCCAAGTGCTCATGCTACCAAGGGGATGGAGTAGCCCTACTTCCCGCTCAATGCCTTGGACAGCGTGCTAACGCTTCGATCGCTCCAACTCTTGGTGGGGTCGGCAAGTTTGCCGATCTTGCGGAGCTTCTGATTACGCTCCCGTGCCTCCTTGAGCCGTTTCTGAAGGATAGTCTCGGTAAGCTTACGTTTGCCTCCGAGGAGCTTTTCCAATTTTTCTTCAAATTCGCTTCCACTCTTCGATTTTTCCGAATCCAGAGCCATCCGAAGCTTCCTTTTCAAAAGTGCACCAGTGAGCTTCGGTTCTGGGCTCAGCAGTGCCGTCACCTTCTTTTGGAGGGTGGTTTCTCGGCCGACACAGGGTGCTTCCAAGAGCGATCTGACCTGCTCTGCAAGTGTCGGCTCCTCAAGCTTTGGCGATCTTTTGCGCCGCCCCTGCGTAGTATTGCTCATGTCTATCAAGATAGTGTAGTGCGCCGTTCACTTCAAGGTCAATTAGTTGGACTACCGGCGTCCCCGCCTGAACATCTTCCGTTCCTAGGTTGTGGAGATAGATAGAGGATACGTCTTCATCCTCCCTGTAGAGAGTAGTGAGGTCCAGTATCGATTTCTGGACGCTCCGGTGATTGCGGGGAAGCTTCGCGATCGGAACACCCCGCCCCACCTTACGTTCCCGCTCAATTGCCCCGTAAAGTGCCAATTCTAGATCCCGGTAGACATAAACGACTTCCACTTTCCATCCATTTGCCAGTGCCAGATCAATCATCTCTGCCGCCCAGGTGGGATTGTTTAACGTTCCGTCCCAGATGAGATCGGGGGGCTGGGATGGCTCGTTATTGAGAGCGAAGGTCTTACCAGCCGCCCAACCGCCAGCCATAAAGCGAAGAATTTTCCGTTTGCCCCTGCGTCTGAGTTCGTAGTCGAGGCGGTACTGTGCATAGCGCCACGCCAGATCCCAACCGGGTGTGAGATCCCGCCCCTTGCCTTTCGGTGGGGAGTTGGCGTAGCGCGTATCCAAGTGCCGGGCGATGTCCGTACTGATGACTTTGCCCTTTTTCGATTCCTCCAGTCCATTGTATCGACGATCGGCTTCGCTGACGTCGGTGAGAAGTTTCCGCATCGCGTTGAACGCTTTACGTTGGGCTGGCGAAAGTTCTTCAGTGGGCTCTTTTGGTAGATCGGGAATCATGGCCTTCGGTTCAGCTCGGTGGAGGAACGGAAATTCCAATGGAATGAGCCGTAGCCTGCTTCGTCTTCCTTAACGAGCGGGGACGAGTTACTATTTTAACTCGCCTCGTTGCTGACGAGAAAGCATAAGAGGGAGCAATTCTGCTTGAGCCCTTGCGGAGGAACGGGAACCAAAGATGAGCACGGATTTACTATGCCGAGGAACGGCATCTGCGTCCATCTGAAACCTACGCGGGTGGGCGAGTCGGCGGAGGCTGGCCTCTTGCGCGAATACCGCGCTTACCCTAGGGCGATTGATTCGGAGGGGAACCACAGATGACGCAGATGAGCGCAGATTCTGGCACGAAGAAGGGCATCTGCGTCCATCTGCGAAATCTGTGGTTAGTGAAGAACCGGTCGGCGAAATCTGTGTCGGCAGCAGTCCTAGAAGCGATTGTCTTGGGAGTGTAACGGTTCTTCTGTAAAAGCTGCTAGGGCCTAAACGCTTTCTGGTGCAAACCGGAAGAGAGCTTGCGGTGTCCGGCCAGGGTTCCCAGATTCTGGGTGTCAGATCAACGACACCATGAC
>Ga0209186_1000292_pt1 | contig 41404 bp, 44 predicted proteins | sample SidtaG_FD_187426 | JGI IMG/M metagenome (GOLD analysis project Ga0209186, IMG submission 187426) | Marine algal microbial communities from Sidmouth, United Kingdom - Sidmouth_Male2 metaG (SPAdes) (version 2) | ecosystem: Host-associated > Algae > Red algae > Unclassified | place: Sidmouth...
AAGATTGAGATGAGAAATGATTTAAATTGTTCAAGTTATTCTAATGTTAAGTATAAAAAACAAATTAAAAAAGGTTTAAAAGAATTAACAAGTATTAGAAGAAAGCTTACTCAAAATTGTATTAAGGGTTCAATAAAAGCTAAGAGACTTAAAAAACAATTTAAGAAGTTTAGAAAGCAAGTTAAGGAGCATTTAAGACAAGTTCCTAGTGAAGTTAAGGCTTGTAGATAAAACTTGATCCTTATTCCATCCCAAGAATAATTTCTTGAGATGGAGAGTTTAGTACGTATAATGAATAAAGCTGATTTTTATGAGTATTAAATGTTTTATAGTTTTTTCTTACTAAAAGCTCATTTTTTTTATTTAAAAAAGTATTTAATTGATGTGTATTGATTTTTACTAAATTTAGAACTAAAAAACTTTTAAATAAAATAATATTATAAATTATTAGTAAAGAAATTACTAAGTTTATACTAATAAATCCCTTCATAGTTTTTTAATCCTGTGTAAAAATTAATATAATTATTTTTTGTAATTTGAGTCAAAAACTTTTTTTCATATTCATTTTTAGTAAACTTTACTTTTACTTGATATTCAAAATCTTTAGAAATATTGATACTTATATTATTTATCTCATTAATTAATGGTTGGTTTTCTAAGACTAAATTGTTTTTAAATTGAGCAAATCTTAATATGTTGTTATTATCAAGATATATTAAATAAAGATCTGTGATTGGTATTATATATCTGTAAATTCCATTAAATCCAATAAAATTAATGCAATTTTGAGTGTAGGTATTATCAATTTCTTTTAGTTGATAATCAAATTCACTTAAAACTAAAACATATCTAAAGTTTACAACTGAGCTGTTAGAAAATAGCTTGCAGTGTAGGTTTAAAGGTTCATTAAAAGAGTAGATATCACTTACTTTGGCTTTTAAGGAAAAAATATAATCTGATCTATGTTTGATTTTTAATTGATTTAATAGGAGCTGCTTATTTGAGAGTTCTGGAAAATTTAAACTTAAAGAGTCCTGGTTATCTATGATTTTTTGAAATATGAATTCAATTTTTTTTAAGCTATAGTTTTCTTCTAGGATATTCTCAATTTTTCTTATTCCTTTTGAATGAACTTGAAAGGAGTTACCGATTAGAATAATTATTATACTTATAATCGGGATTGCTAGTATTAATTCTAATAAAACAGCGCCTTTATTATTCATAATTACATACTTTATAGTTTATATATGAGCTGCATTTAAGTTTTTGTTCTTGTTTTGATTTTATATATATTTTTTTGAAAAAATATATATTGTTTGATTCAGATTTAGAAAACATATTTATAAATAGTATGCTAATAATTAGGAGGAAAACTAAGTCATACATTATAAAAGCTTTTTCTTTTTTAAACATTCTTTTCTAGTTCTTTTTCTAAGAGATATAATCAAAAAACACCTATATTTGTTGTTTTCTAGAGTTATTTTTTTAGGAGTAATAACCCCTGAAGGGTAGCTAGTAATTTTTATCAAAGGAGTTGGTAAGTACTTATCTTTTATTAATAAATCTATATTTTTATTTTCTTTAATAGCTTTTAAGTTATTTGCGGCTATTTGATATTCTATTTTATAAAGAGATTTTTTAATATTTAAATAGTTCATTAAGCTATAACTAGAATTTATATTAAATGATGAAATGAGGCTGATAATTATTATGCTTACCAATAAGTTTAACATCTTTAATATATCTGTAACTTATTAGATATGTTTCTAGCTTATTAAATTAAATCTTGGATATCAATTAACCCAGTAATTTGTTCATCATCATTAACTATAGGTGCATAGTCGTAAGATTTTTCTTTTAAAATATTAAGCGCCTCAAAAGAAATTATATTTTCATTCAGTGAAAAAGGCTTAATTGTCATATGTTTACTAATTGGTTCGTTTAAAAAATCAGTTGTATTGCCTTTTAAGCATCGTCTTAAATCTCCGTCAGTAAAAAAACCTAAAAGCTTATTGTGTTGATTTGTAATAATTACTGACCCAGTTCTTGGTAGGGTTTTGGTCATAGTTTCTATTACATCCTTAACTAGAGATTCTGGGTTTGTTTTGCAAAGCTTATCTCCTTTTCTCATAATATTTTTTAAAGGTGAGTAGAGCTTTCCAAGGTTTCCTAAGGGGTGGTTTTCTATAAATTTTTTATTATCAATATTAAAATAATTTGCTAAAGACATAGTAATAATATCACTTAAAATAATCATAAAGCTTGTTGAGACAGTTGGAGCTATATCAATAGGGGAAAGTTCTTTAATATTTCCATATTTGATAGTAGCAACCGAATGGTCTGAAATGATAGAATTTTTTGATGTAATAGAAAAAATATTATTAGTTCTATTTTTAAGAACAGGGACAAAATCAACAAGTTCTTTAGTGTTTCCAGAGTTTGAAAATAGGATAATAGAGTCTTTTTTGTTTAAAGAACCAATATCTCCATGCATTGATTCAATGGGATGAATAAAGAAAGAACTAATTCCAATACTTGATAAAGAAGCACTTAGTTTTTTAGCTATAATTCCAGCTTTTCCTATTCCGGAAGTAAAAATAATACTTTGATTATTAATATTCTCTATTAGCTTATCAAGAAAGCAATCAAAACTGTCATCAAAACACTCTTCTAAAGTGTTTAGTTTAGATAGTAAATCTATTAAAGAAGATTTTGCAAAAGTTGAATGTTTATTTTCCATTGTTTATAGCTACTACAATTATAATTGATAATACAAAGTTAATTATAAGTGAAAAATACAAAAATAATCTACTGTTTCTGTTTTTGTAACCAACTAATAATCCAAGTAAACTTGAAAAAATTAATGGAATTAAGTTAAAGTTTTGCATATAACTTAAAGGAAGTCCTATAAGGATTCCATTAAGAAAACTAATAATTATATTTCCAAAATTTATAAAATTAAGTTTTACCATAGTTTAAATATTTTAATACTTCCTAAAATTGTTGCAATGCTTCCAAAAAAGTTTGAAGCAAGTAAAACTAATAAGATTCTTCCAACTCGATTTTTATACCAGCCTTTTAAGCTTCCTAAGTCGTTAATAATATTTTCAAAGTCATTTACTTTAGGCTTTCTAATCATTGCTTCAACAAGTGCTGCAAGCATACCAACTCCAATTATTGGAACAAGTGAAGTAAAAGGGGAGGCTATAAAAGCTACAATAATTGTTAGTATATGCCCTCTTGCAATTAAAACCCCAAAAGCTGCAAAAAAAGAATTGATATAAAACCAATAAGAAGCCATATCAAGAGCAGTTCCTGTTTCTGAGCCAAAGATTTTAGAAAAGAAAATAGCTAAAATTGCTATTGGAAAAAGCCAAGCAATTATTTTAAAGTATTTCTTTTTAGCAGGAATTGTTTCTAAATCTTGAATAGAGTAATCATCTTTAATATGTTTAATAATTCCAGGAATATGACCAGCACCAATAATTGCAACAATTGACTCTCCATCTGTATTTTTAATCTTATGAGCTAAATATAAGTCTCTTTCATCAATTAAGACTTCTTTAACTTCAGGAAGTCCTCCTGACATCTCATTAATCATTGCTTCAAGAGCGTCTTGATCTTTTAAATTTTCTATCTCTTGCTCATTTATTTCAGGGCTTTTAGTAAAGATCCCGCTGACAAAATTTATAAACATATTAAATAAAGTAACAATTCCTAATTTGTTCCAAAGCCTTTTAAGTGTAGTGCTAATGTCTCTATCTACTAAAGAAAGGTTTAGGTTTAAATCTTTAGCAAGTTTTGCCGATTCAATCATTTCTTTTCCAGGAACTACATCTAAGTTGTCAGCTATCTTTTTTTGCCAAGCTGAAAGAAGAATTTTTGAAATTAATAAGTATCCTTGTTTCTTTTTTAATATTTTTACTATGTCAGTATTGTCCCATTTATTTTTATTATTTAATGCAGAGTACCTAGATTCGCAAAGCTCAACGCATACAGAGTCAGGCTTGATTTTATTAATTGTTTCAAGTGCTAATTCAACAGACTTGTTACTTACATGGGCAGTTCCGACTAGATAGATAGATTTATTATCTATAGTAACTAAATCTAAATTTTGTTTTAAATTTTCTACTTTCATTAAATATTCCTATATTTATTTTTAAATCTTAAAGCATTTCCAATAACAACAACATCTGAAAATGCCATACTTAAAGCAGCAAGCATAGGGGTTAAGTAACCACAGGCAGCTAAAGGGATAGCCACAACATTGTATGAGAGCGCCCAGATGAGGTTTTCTTTTATTGTTTTATATGTTTTTTGACTTATTTGATGTGCTAGCTTAACTCTATTAAAATTATCATCAGCAATTAAAATATCAGCAGATAAATTAGCAATATCAGTTCCTGTTTTTAGCGCAATTCCAACTGAAGATGCTTTTAAAGCAGGTCCATCATTTATCCCATCCCCAATAAAAGTATTTGGTTGGTTTGTATTGATAATTTTTAATTTATCATTTGGTAGTTGCTCTGCGTAAAACGAATTTGTATTAAGCTGTTTATGAGTATTTTCAGTTTTTCTTTTTGAGTCTCCAGAAAGAATGCTTGTTCTGATGTTTAAATTATTAAAGTAACTAACTGTTTTAGTAGTATTTGGTTTTAAACTATCTTTAATTGAGATCTGAGAAATGAGTTTAGAGTCTTTAGTTAACTCTAGGTCGTAATCTTTGTTTGAGCTTCTATTAATACTGTAAAGAGAATTTTCAAATCTAGCAGAAATGCCAACTCCTTTTTCTTCTTTTATTTCTGTTAGAATCAGTTTTTTAGAAGTTTGTAAGTGGCTAGTTAATGATTTTGCTATTGGGTGATTTGAATTTAACTCCAATGAATAAATTATTGAATTTATAAAATCTTTATCTTGAGCTAAGTAATTAATATTTTCTATTTTAAAATCACCATCAGTTAATGTTCCTGTTTTATCAAAAAAGATATGCTCAATTCCAGAAAGCCTTTCAAGTACGTCTCCACCTTTAACAATTATTCCTTTTTTGGCAGCAAGTCCAATTCCTACAGTTACAGCTGTCGGGGTGGCAAGACCCATAGCGCAAGGGCACGCTATAACTAGTACTGCAATTGCTCTAATAGCAGAGGTTACTAAATCATTACCTCCAATGAAATAATTAACTATTAATGTTAAAATGGCTATTATTAAGATAAATATTACAAAAAAAGAACTTATTCTGTCACCAATTTTCTGAATTTCAGGTTTGTTGTTTACTGCATCTTTAATTAAGCTGTTTACGTAATCTAAGTAATTATTATTTGGGTCGCTAGTAATTTTAGCCTCAATATTTCCTTGAATAATTATAGAGCCAGCTAAAATTTTATCTTTAACATTTTTTAAAACTCCTAAGCTTTCTCCTGTTAGAAAAGATTCATTAATTTCTGCAGAGCCTTTTATAATAACAGCATCAGCAGGGATTTTATCCCCTGTATTTAAAATAAAAATATCATTTATTTTTAATTGATTTGTATTAACTTCTTTAAATGAATCATTAAATTTTAACTTAGTTGTACCAGGTTTTAAATTACTAATATCAGTAATATTACCTTTAGTTTTTTTAATCGCACGCTCTTCAATTACATTTCCTAAAAGAACAAAAGTAAAAATACTTGCAGTTGTTTCAAAGAAAATATATTTATCACCTAAATTATAGTACCAGCCAATTAAACTATATATAAAAGCAGTTCCTGTACTTAGACAGATTAAAACGTTCATATTTGGATTAAGTTTTTTTAATGATTTATAGGCGCTAATTCCAAAATACTTTATCCCAATAATTAAAGGGACTATACAAAGCAGGAAAGAATTTAAAGGAGTTAACTTTAAAGAACTAAACATTGATACCCAATATGGAATTGTAAATAAGAGTGAGATGATAAAATAAATTAAAACAGGATCATCACTGTGGTGATGGTTATTTAAATCATTATTCTTAGGATTATCTTTATCTGAACAGCATTTACTCATAATTTATTTTAAATTTTTACAAAAATTTACAGGATATTTTTTAGTCCTGCTAAGTCTGTAATTAGATTTGATGTCAAAAAGAATTTTAGAATTTTTGTTTACTTCAAAGATTCTTTGCCCCCCAACATCTTCAGAAATAAAAGTATTTCCATTTTTTAATCTTTGCACAGAACCTGCGGAATTACTAAAAAAATCTTTTCCTGCTTCATATTTCCAAACAATTTCTTTTGATATTGGATTTACTTCAATTATATAAGACTCTCCTTTATGAAGGGTTCTGCCATTATCAAAGATTAGTACATTTCCTTCTCCTGGAAAACCTTTAGGAATCATATGTGCTTCATGTCCTCCTGAAAGTCCCGATTTAGAGTCTCCTTGATATTCCCAGGCTATTTTTTTAGTTTCTTTATCTATAATTAATACTGACCACCAGTTTCGGGGAAGAATCATTATGTTTCCTGGTTTAAAACGAAGATCTCCTTTATCAAACCATTTATTCTCAGGAATGGGTATAACAGTATTAATATGAGTCCAATCAGAGAGTTCGCCAGTATTTCTTAAATCTGAACATTTTCTTTTTCCACAAGAATTTAAATCTAAATGTTTATGGGCAAGCCACTGCCAGAGGATTTTTTTATCTTTTGATACTTCTAATATTTTATCAGATCTAATTTCTAATTTTCTTTTATTTAAATTATTTATTTTATTTTTATATTCAATTGGAACTTTAACTCTTACAGGAAAAATTGTTGTTTCATTTTTTGTTCTTTGTACGTCATGATGAACAGTCTCTCCATCTATATACTCCCAAACCTTTTCTCCAGCCCAGTTATATTCTACAACTCTATCTCTTAGTGGTTTCCATTTATCTTGTTTCATACCCCATTTTGAGCCATGGATAATTAAAAGATTACAATTTGGAAGAAGTCTTACTCTATTAGCATCTAAATTCCATTCTTTTTTAATCTTAAATTCAGGGTCAAGTAATAATATTTTTTCAGCTCCAGTTAGAGGCATTAAAATATAATCTTTATTTGATTTATCGTTTTTTGTAATTTGAAAATAATTATTTTTATTATCAGTACAAGAAAATAAAAAAAATGCTATAAATAATAAAGAAATATTAATAAATTTCACTAATTTGCCTCTTAATTCTATAAATTATATCTTTATCAATTCCATATATGCGGCTAACAGTCAAATTAATTTTATCAATATCAGGCTTTACTACGGATTTATCATAAAGATTTGATAACTCTTTAAATATATTGCTAAAATTATTTGCAAGCGGAAAACTAACTAAGTCAGCGTTCACAATTTTAGGAAACAGTCTTCTTTGAGTCTTTCTTCCTAATAAATAGATAATTAAACCACCAAGATCTGAATTTAAAATTAGACTTAAAGCTTTAAATTCTTCTTTTGTTTTATTGCCAATGATATTTAGTACAGATTTATTATAAAAATAGCATTTTTCTAAAAATACAGATGAAAGGTTTGTTTTAGTTTTTAATATTTCTCTAACTGCAATTCTTGGGCAATTATAATATTCGATTTTTTGTGGCTCTGCAAGATGATCTCCATAAAAAAGATAAGAAGATTCTTTATTGATTGTAAATGCTTGAATATCTCTTCCTTCAAGGTAGGGGAAGTGATTTTTTGTCAGCTGCGTGTCAAAATGACAAACTTTATTTTTAATATCTTCTTTAGAAAATTTATTTGAATTATAAGCTTGTATAGAAATTCTTGGAACAAAGCCATAATCCTTTAAAGTACAAGAGCTTTTTAATATTTTATTAAGAAAGAACTTTATATCTTCATTCCAGATAGGGGGGATTTGCGAGTCAAATATATTTAGGCAGTCAGATGTTGTAATATCTGAAGAGGCTGTATTTTTAAAATTTTTATCAAATTTTTTAATCTTAAAATTATTATTGTCTTTAGATAGGTTTAAAATAACAGTTTCAACACTTATACCAGTAAAGGTTAAATGGTGAAGTATTTCTATTGATTTTATTAGCTTATGGTCAAAAAGATATTTTCTAAAAACAGCCATACTTTTAATGCCTAGCCAGGAATTTGGAATAATTATTGAAGCAGAGCCACCTTCTTTTAAAAGTTTAGAAATTTTGAAAGTAAATAAAGAATACTTATTTGTTTTTCCTTTAATTATTTCTTTGTATTTTTCCTTTAAGATTACAAGTTCATCTTTTTCAATCTGACTATTTCTTGAAAGCCCATAAGGGGGGTTGGCAAGAATGATGTCATATTTAGTATTAATATTTGTTAGTAGGAAGTTGTTATTAATAAATTCAATATTATCTGAATTAAAAATATATTTACAAAAATTTATTGCTTCTAGGTTTATGTCATAAACTGTTATTTTAAGTTTAATCTCTGGATTTTCTTTTTTAAGCTTTTTAATTAAAGAATATAATAAAATTCCCCCACCAACTGCCGGGTCTAATATTGATAATTGATTTTGAATATTGTTTTTATACTTTTTAGCAATATGCTCTGCTAAGATTAAAGGAGTATAAAATACTCCTGACTTATTTTTATTATCTGTTTGTATATTTTCAAAAAGATAGATTAAATCTGTAGTTTTAAGTTTTGAATACAGCCAATCGTTTATATTAAAACTGCTAATGACTTTATTTATTAATAAGTTATTTTGATGAAAAAAGTTTGTATTAAATTTAGAATCTAAGGCTTTTAATTTAGGAATATCAATGTTTTGATTAAAATTGTTGAGATAAATAAAAAGAGAAAAAATTTGTATTTTATCTGTTAAATTGTTATTTTCATTATATAATTTTTGTAATTGGTTAAATTTTTTAACAATTTCTTTTTTCATCAGATGGTTAATCTTTATACGTTTATATTTTTTTTGCTAAGCTTAATACCGTATCGAGTTCTATACCTGCTATTGTATATTATAATTGTATTAATATATAGACTTAGTCCTAAATATAAGCTCGTGTTTAGAAGAAACTTAAAGCTTGTATTTCCTGAGATGTTAGAAAAAGAACTAGAAGGCTTTTATAAAAAAAATTCTAAAATAATTTCGAGAATAATTGTTGATTATATTAAAATCCCTAGAATTTCTAAAACTAAGTTAGAAAAGATGTTTGTTACTGATTATGATGATGAGTTTAAAAAATATCTTTTAACTAAAGAAAAACCTGCAGCATTATTCTTATCTGGGCATATTGGAAGCTTTGAACTTTTGTTATATTTTTTTAGTAATTTTATTTATCCTACCTCTTTTGTAGCAAGAGAGTTTAAAAATGATAAATTTGATATATTTTGGAATAAAAGAAGAACCTTAAACAACAATAAACTAATAAAAAGATCAGGGGCATACAAAAAAATACTAAAAGCTTTAGATTCAAACGAACTTGTTTCAATATTATTTGATCAAAACTTAGTGAGAACTAATGCTTTTTTCCCAAAATGGTTTGGTAAAAAAGCTGCAACAACTAAATCCGTGTCAGCAGCAATCTTAGCTAAGAATCCTAAAATATTTATGGGAGGGTTGTTTTATGTTGGTTATAGACAATATAAGTGCCAGATGCGTAACATTGACTTCACAGATTTGATAAATAATAAAAATATTACAAAAGATGAAAAAATGAAGCTGATTACCCAAGAGTTGGTATATGAATTTGAAAAATATATAGTAAGATATAAGTATCAATGGTTTTGGATGCATAAAAGATGGAAAACCACTGAAAATGAGAAGATAGTGGAAGACTTTTATTTATAAAGATAATTTATATGACTAATTTAAAATATATAGTTCCTTTTATTTTTTTATTTTCATCTTGTTCATATTTTAGTTCCCCTAAATTAAATAATATAGCTAGTTTTTCTGAAAATAAGAAAGTGATTAAAAAAACTAGCTCTTTAGCTATGAGTAATTATCTTCAAGGGCAATTAAAATTTAAAGAAAATAAGTTGAATGAAGCTTTAATATATTTTTTAAAAGCATATCAGCACACTCCTGAACCTTCAGCCGATATTGCTGGAAATATTTCTAAAATCTATTTTAAAAATAAAAAATATAAAAAAGCATTAATTTTCATAAATGAAGCTTTATCATTATCAAAAGATGAACCTCTTGATGAAAATGAATATCTTTTATTAAAAGCAAGTATTTTAGATAAAATGGATGAGGGCCTGGAATCTGAAAAGATTTATTCTAGCTTAATTTCATTTGAGTTAAAAAAAGATAAAGATAAAGATAAAGACAAAGATAAAGATAAAGATTTAGAGCTTAACCCTGAGCCATTTTTAAGATATTCAGCTTATTTAGTAAATCGAGGTAAGTATTATGAAGCTGAAGACTTATTACTAAAATATTATAAAAAAGATAAAGATAATTTAGCAATTTCTTTATACCTTGGAGAGCTAAAAAAAATTAATAAAGACTATCCGTCTGCTCAGGATATTTATTTTGAATTATACAAAAAAGATAAATATCAAAATGCGCTTAATAGCCTTATTCAAATTGCGCTGATTTATTCAGACAGGGGGCAGTTATCTAAAACTAAGCATATATTTGAAAAGTTAAATAAAATTTCCCCAGGTAATGAACAGATTTTATTTTGCCTTGGCTCGTATCACGTGGAAGTTGGGAACTCTAAGTTAGCATTAAAATATATGGAACGTGTTATTAAGTTAAATCCAAATCACCCAGATGCGTTAAATTACATTGCTTATTCTTATGCAAATAAGGGGATAATGCTTGATAAAGCAGAAGAGTATATTATCAGGGCTATGAAGGGCAGTACTAATAATTATTACTTTTACGATACTTTAGGTTGGGTTTTATTTAAGAAAAAAGAGTATATTAAAGCGTTGTCATACTTAGAAGAAGCATCTATGATTTTATCTGATGTGTATGAAATAAAAGAACATTTATTTCAAGTTTATGTTAAAGTGGGTAATATCGATAAAGCTAAAAAGCTTTACTTAGATTATATAAAGGTATTAGAAAATGATAAATCAAATGATCATAAAAGAAAAATTGAAAAGCTGCAAAAAGATATTAATAGTTTGTAGTTTATTAGCTTTTTTCTCTTGTTCTACTAAGGTTCCTCTTCCAAAATTAGGTTCAGCTGTAAATTTTAGTCAATTTGCAAATACTATTGAAGATAATAAGAAATTAAAAAAATATAATATTCAAACTTTAACAAAAACATTAGTAAAATATAAATCTAAGAAAATTTCTTTAAAGCATGCTTTTTTTGTTAAAGAAGACAAGTTAAGAATTGAAACCTTGCCAAGTACTGGTATGTATACTTTAAATTATATTATTGTGAATGATAACAAAGTTATTTTTTATGATCCTGAAACAAACAAAAGGCATACAAAAGATTTTTCTAAAGAAACTATAGAAGATTTAATTGGAGTTCCATTATCTGTTGAGGAATTGGTTAGTTATTTGCAAGCAACTCTTCCAAATTATGTTAATAGTGATTATGGCTTGTTTGTAAATGAAAATATCCAGTTAGCTTCAAGTGATAATAGTCGTTATTATGAATTATCAAAAATTACAAATAAATTAGTAAAACTTGAGCATAGAGTAGGTAATGACTTAGAGTTTAGTATTAATTACCTAGATGATAAAAATTTTGAAATTTACCACCCAAGTAAAAAAATTAATGTTAAAATTAAAATTTTAAATACTAATTTTGACAAAAATGTAAAAGATAAGTTATTTAATTAAATTTGCTTTAATTCTAGTTTTTGATTTTGAGTTAGTTGCTGAGTCGAATTTAATATTTTTTCTAAGGATTTTGAAGCTATAGAGCAGCTATATTCATAAGAGAAACCACTTTCTACTGAAGAAGAGACTATTATTTCTACTAAATCACCTAAAGTTGTATTAATTGATCTTGTGCTCTTTTTATTATTTTCTTTAATCATCTTTTATACCAATATTATATAACTTTGATGTCTTTTTACAGGATTAGTTTCAGAAATTTAATTTAATAAGCTTATCTGCTTAAAAATCTAAAAAATGTTATTTTTTGGTACCTAAAAATCTAAAATATTAGATTTTTAAGCAGATAGGACTATTTGGTTAATAAAACATAGTTAATATTTTTATCTTGAGATTTAAATAGCATTTCAAACTCTGTTGCAATATTGCTATCTGCATATTCACTATTTAATAAATCAAAACTTTGGTTTTTAATTTTAAAATTAGATTTACTAATTAATTCCAATGCATCTTTAAAAGCATTATCGTGATCAGTCTTATGAGAAATAAAACCATCAGCAGTTAGTAGCTTCTCAAAATCTTTTAAACTATTTTCATTGATCATTCGATGTTTTTTCCACTTAGCTTTATCCCAAGGGTCAGGAAAATTAATAAAAATACCATTAATTTTCTGATTTAAGAAAATATCAGCTAAATCCTCAGCTTGCCCTCTTAGAACTTTAAGATTGATTAAGTCTCTTTTCTGCGCTTTCTGAGCAGTCTTAACAGCTCTTTTAAACCTTTTTTCAATTCCAATTACTAATACTTTAGGATTCTGGCTAGCAAGCTCAACAAGGTGCATTCCAGACCCGGAACCTAATTCTACGTATATTTGCTCAAATTTAGAAAAATCATCAATTAAAGGCTGTAAATTAGCATTTTTATCATCAATATTGAAAATAATAGAGTTATCTTCTGATAGGGGTATATATTTATTTGTCCATTTAGTAAATTTCATTTGAAACTTTTGCTTAGTTTTAGCATTATATATTATAGTAAGTTTAATGGATATTAAAATGAACAAGTTCTCAATTTTATTAATAATTTTATTTTTCTTTTCTGCCTGCGTTCCAAGATTAGGAGAAAGTAGATCTTCTGTTGTTACAAGATCTGGAATTTCTGGTGCTGCGCTAGGAGCAACTACAGGTGTTGTTGTTGCAAGTCTTATTTCTAGAGGAGACGTTGCTGCGAGTGCTTTACTTGGAACTGCTATTGGTTTTCCTGTAGGAATAGTTATGGCATTAAGTTACCAAAGATATCTTGAAAATTCCCAAATAGATAAAAGGAATATAGAAATTTCAAATTATGCAAAATACCTTCAAGGAAATGCTGTAAAAAATTATATTATTATGGACAGAGAAATTGATAAAGCTTTACAATTAAATATTAAATTAAGCGATAAAACAAAAGAAAAGAATTTAATTTTAGATTAATTAAATAATCCAGTTAAGTTTGTCTTTTCCCAGCTAAACTCTCCTTTGTCTGTTGGAGTTCTTCCAAAGTGGCCATAACTGGCAGTAGCTTGGTAAATAGGTTTAAGAAGATTTAAAGTTGTAACAATTCCTTTTGGGGTTAAATCAATATTCTTATTAATAATATCAGTTATTTCATTATCAGAAATTTTTCCAGTATTAAAAGTATTTACATAAACAGATACAGGTTTTGAATATCCAATTGCATAACTAATTTGTATCTCACATTTATCAGCAACATTTGATTTAACTATATTTTTAGCTACGTATCTTGCGATGTATGCTCCAGACCTATCAACCTTACTCGGGTCTTTCCCTGAAAAAGCACCGCCCCCATGTCTTCCGTAACCACCATAAGTATCAACAATTATTTTTCTTCCAGTTAAACCGCAATCTCCAACTGGTCCTCCAATTACAAAAACTCCTGTAGGGTTTATAAGATATCTGCAGTCTTTAGAAAGTAGTTCTTTAGGAATAGTTGTTTTAATAACTTCCTCAATAATAAATTCCTCTAATTTCTTTTGATCAAAATCTTTTTCATGTTGGGTAGAAATAACTATATCAGTAACTTTATTAGGAACTCCATTTAAGTACTCAACTGTTACTTGGCTTTTTGCATCAGGCTTTAAAAAACTTGCTCCATTTTTTCTTTTTTGGCTTAAATTATTTACTAATTTATGTGATAAATCTATTGGCATAGGCATTAAGCTTTCAGTCTCATTACAAGCAAAACCAAACATTAAACCTTGATCTCCTGCGCCTTGTTCAGAATATTTGCCATCTTTTTCATTCACACCAACACTTATGTCGTTTGATTGGGCAGAAATTAATTCTGTTATGTTACAAGTTTTGTCATCAAAACCTAATTCTTTTTCAGTGTATCCAATTTGTTTAATTGTATCTCTAACTATTTTAGAATAATCTACTTGAGCATTTGAAGTTATTTCACCAGCTAAAACTACATCATTGTTTTTAACTAGAGTCTCTATTGCGATCCTAGAATGAGCATCATTATCAAGATGTGCATCTAAGATTGCATCTGAAATTTGATCGGCAATTTTATCAGGATGTCCTTCTGAAACAGATTCAGAGGTGAAGCTATACTTTTTTGTCATTTTAAATCCTTGTTTTTGGTAGTTTATCTAATATCTTTTGGTTCTGCAAGATAATTATAAATTAATATCTCTATGCTCAATGCTTATCTTAAATTTTTTACTTAAAGCAGAATAAATTTTTTCTACCAAATAAACAGATCTGTGTTTGCCGCCAGTACAACCAATTCCAATATTTAAATATGCTTTTCCTTCGCTGGCATATTCAGGAATTAAAAAATTAAGCATATCAAGATATGAGTTATAAAAAGTATTAACTCTTAAATCAGTTTCTATGTATTCTTTTATTTTTTGATCTTTTCCTGTTAAAAGTCTTAAATCTTCATTAAAATAAGGGTTTTTTAAAAATCTAACATCAACAATTAAATTACAATCCCTAGGAGTGCCATATTTAAAACCAAAAGATGAAATATTTATTTTCATTTTTTTAAGGTTTACTTCTAGAACTTCCCCAGTAAATTTTTTTATTTTAGATTTTAATTGGTGTACGTTTAAATCATTAGTATTTATTATTAAAGATGAGTTTTCGTTTAAGACAGATAAATACTCTCTTTCTCTTTTTATTGAATCAATAATCTTAGAATCAATATCAGGATTAAAAAATGGATGAGGGCGCCTTGTTTCGCTATATCTTTTTAAAATTGTTTGAGAATTGGAATCTAAAAAAATAGGAAAAATAATATCTTTAGTATTAATATTAGAATTTAATAACTTAAAAGCTTCAGGCGCCTCAATGCTTTCAAAACTAATTGCTAAGTTGTTATATTTTACTTTTTTAAATTCAGAACTTTCAATGAACTCTATAATTAAGTTTAAGGGAAGATTTTCTATAGTATAAAATCCTAAATCTTTTATACAGTTAATAGCTGTAGATTTACCTGCTCCAGAAATTCCTGAAATAAAGATTATCTTTTTATTTTTAATTGTTTTTCCCAATTAATGACTAGTAAGCTTTTCTTTATGTTTTTTTACTTGTCTTGCTACTACATCAATCATTTGATCGATTGATTTATACATATCAATAGTTTCCTCAGTTGATTTAAAGTCGGCTCCATCTGAATGAAAATAGATTTCTGCTATTTGTCTATTTTTTTCTACATTTAAAACTACTTTAGCATCTGTATCTTGATGGATATATTTTTTTAAAACTTGTATCTTTTCATTGACATATTCTTTAAGTGCCTGAGTTGGCTCAATGTTTCTAAAAGTGATCTCTGTTTTGATTTTTTTCATAAAATATCTCCTTAATTAATTGTAACTGATTATTGGTTTAATTTAAATAGTTTTTTTCTTTTAGAAGAAGAGGGGATGTTTAGATCTTCTCTATACTTAGCAGCCGTTCTTCTTGCTATTTTATATCCTTGCTTATTTAAAATTTCACATATTTTATTATCAGATAGTGGTTTTTCTATTTCTTCATTCTTAATTAAATTCTTAATTTTGTGTTTTATCGAACCAGCTGAAGTATTAGAAATTTTAGTACTAAAAAATGATTTTAAGCTTATAACCCCTCTAGGAGTTTGGATATATTTATTTGAGGTAATTCTGCTAACTGTAGAAATATGCATATCAATATCTAAAGCTATATCTTCAAGTTTTAGGGGTTTAAGATAGTTATTTCCATTAATGATATAGTTAGATTGATGTTTAATTAAACTATTTAATACTTTAACTAATGTGGATCTTCTTTTTTTAATACTATTAATTAACCAATTTGCTGAGCTGTAATAACTTTTTAATTTTAAATTTGAATTAAAAAGTTTTGAATACTCTTTATTGATTTTAATTATTGGAAGGTATTTTTCATTTAATTTAAATGATATTTTATTGTTGTTTATTTGAAAAAAAGCATCAGGTTCAATCGTTTCTTCGTTTGATTCTGTTAAAAAATTAAAAGGAGAGGTGTGAAGTTTTGATATTATTTTTAATTCCTTTTTTAATTTAACTGTAGGAATGTTTAATGTTTTTGATATCTTCCTTATGTTAAATCTTTCTAAGTCTTTAAAATATAAATCTATTATTTTATAAGCAACAGAATTTTGAAGTCCTTGATATTTTAATTGAAGCTTAAAAGATTCTTGAATATTTTTTGAAGCAATCCCATATGGAGCAATAGAGCTTAGATTTTGAATAAGTTCTTTAATCTGAATTAAGTTTGATGAAAATGTCCTTGCAACTTCATTTAAGTCTTCTGTAAAAAAACCATATTCATCTAAGTTTGAAATAATATATTTAGTAATCTGATTTTCTTTATTATTAAGGTTAAAGTTTGCTAATTCTTTTGCTAAATAGTTATATATATTAAAATTTTTATATTCTAAGTTTTCTACAGTATTTTCATTGCTTGAAAGCTGCTTAGTGTTTTTATAGTTCTTTTTTGATTCAAGTAGCGGATTTTCCTCTACTTCTTTTTTTATAAGTTTTTCTAACTCAATACAATTTAATTCTAATAACTTAATAGCCTGCCTAAGCTGGGGCGTAAGTAATAGGGTTTGTTCAAGTTTTTGATTAAACTTCTGATCCATAATGTGTGTTTTATAAGCAAAATATAAAATATACTTTTAAGATGCTTAATAGTTTAAAATGGATTCTATAAAGAGAAATTATCTCCTAAATAATATCTTTTAGCATTTTCTGAGCTTGCAATTTTTTCAGGAGTACCTTCTTCGCAAACTTGCCCATCTACTAATATATAGGCTCTAGTACAAATACCTAATGTTTCTCTTACGTTATGGTCAGTAATTAAAACTCCAATTCCTCTATTTTGAAGACTTTTAATAATTTCTTGAATATCTGCTATAGCTAAAGGGTCGATTCCTGCAAACGGCTCATCAAGAAGTATAAATTGCGGATCTGAGGCTAATGCTCTAGCAATTTCTACTCTTCTTCTTTCTCCACCAGATAAGGAAGAGGCAAGAGATTTTTTAATATGTGTAATTCCAAACTCAGAAAGAAGGCTTTCAGTTTTTTCTTTAATTTGTTTTTTAGAAATTTTTGGAATGTTCTCTAGAATCGCTATTATGTTTTTTTCTACAGAAAGTTTTCTAAAAACAGAAGCTTCTTGAGGTAGGTATCCAAGTCCTAGTCTTGATCTCTTGTATACAGGAAGGTTTGTGACGTTTTTGTTGTTTAGTTCTATTTTTCCTTTGTCCGGAGCAACGAGTCCTACAATTGAGTAAAAACTAGTTGTTTTTCCAGCACCGTTTGGTCCTAGGAGTCCAACAATTTCATTAGGGTTAATTTCAAGTGTGATGTTATCAACAACTTTTCTTCCTTTATAAATTTTTGTGATATTTGAAGCTTTAAGCATAATTTTTTATTAAAATTTATTTATAGTTTAGTTATATTTTAATTATTTATTTTTAGCAATTGTCTAGACCTGGGGCAGGTAAAATAAGATGTATTTTTGTGATTTAAATAAATTTAAAGGAAGGGATATAATATAAAAATGTTAAATTAATAACATTTTTATATTATAATAGTTAATAATTTAGAAGTTTAAACCTAGTGAAGTTAAAACTAATAGATCATTTTTTTCAAAACCTGCTGCAGGTTGATTATCGTAAACATCTTTAACAGAAACTATTAAACTTAAGTTTTTGTAAAAATTTGACTCAACACCAGCTTCAGCTTCTACAAGATAGTTGTCGCTATCATCAACAGAAAAAGTTACAGCTGCTGATTGAAAGATTTTTGTTTTTTCTGATATCTGCCAATCAAGTCTTTCGTTTAATCTTGGAGCAAAATAATCATCTTCAATTCCACCAACTTCTTCAAATAAGTAACCAGGACTCACATCAAAGCTTAAGCTTAAGTTCTCTTCTTTAATTAAGAATAAACCAATTAAAGGATTGATTCTAACTCTGTATTTAACATCAGCAATTTCATCTCTTCTAAAATCAGTATTTATACCATAATACCATCTTTCATTAAGTAGTCTTTTGTATTCACCTACTGCAGATGAGTAGTCGATATTAGTTTCATCTTCTAATGTTGTAGCATTTTGAGTTTGACCGTAACCATTGTTAAATTCAAAAAGGTAAATATTCTTATCTACTTCTTTGTCTAATCTTAACTTGATATTAAATAAAGATGTTTCAGAGTTTCCAGCTGTTGTGTTGTAACCAAATGAAACAGAACCTTTCCAAGCGTGGTCGTACAGTTTTAACTCAGCCATAGCATCATCATATTCTGCTTGAGCTGCATCTAGTTTTGCTTGAGCAGAGTCAACTAAACTTTGCTTTGCTTCAAACATTTCTTTTACATTTTCTTCATGGTGATCAGCAATTGCTGGCAATGAAAATAATGCAATAATTAATAGACATATTAATTTTTTTATCATTTTTCTTTTCCTTATTTTAATTAATTAAATAAATTATTTTTATTTTCAGAGAACTCTAGATCAACAGAAATATCACCAAATGCTTCACTCTTTTCAGTCTTAACATTAAAAAGAATTTTGTTAGCTTTTAAGATAGTTCCATCTTGTTTTACTACTGGTTCGCCAGTAAGAACTAAAGTCTCATTATTAGAAATATATTCTGCTTTAGTGCTTTCTGTAAATATCCTATTTTCTTTATTAATTTTGACATCGCCTGTAGCAATTACCTTTTCTAGCTCCTTATTCTTGCCATATTTACCTGTTAGTTGCCTTGTTTTGATTGTTAAAGCTTTGTCCTTTAATTTTACATTATTTGAATATTTAAAGGTATTTAGCTTGTTATCTATATAGAGTTTGTCTGATGTTATTACTAGCGTTTCTTCTGCAAAACAAAGATTTGTTATTAAAAAGTATATTATAATAGCAAAATACTTTTTATTTTTTAATTTCAGTTCTAACATTCCCATATAATTCTATTATTTCAGTGTTTAAGTTTATCTTAAATTTACTTGCAGTAGTTATCATTGTTTTAGTAATAATTTCAACTTTTTCATTTGATTCTAGGATCTGATCTCCGTTAATGATATTAAAGTCAGCTTTTTGAGTTTTTAATATTAGGTCATTTACGTTTATATTGATATTTCCATTTAATAAAGCTGATTTAATTTCATTTTTTTTTGTGTTAATTTTTGCAAGGTTTGATTTGATAAGGATTTCTTTTTTATCTTTTGTAAAAAACTTTAAGTTAACTTTTTTTAAGTTTAGTAAGTCTTTTTTATTTTCAATTTGAGCTTCTTGGGCAACTACTTCCCACATAACTTTAGAATTGTTTAGCTGGCTTCTTTTAAAGTTTTTTAATACTAAGTCATTTTCTGTTAACTCTTTAGGAGGTGGTGGGGGCGGGGTAAAAGTGTTTTTCTTCTCTTTTTTAATTAACAAAAAAGCAGATAGTATAAAAACTAATATTAAAATGAATGATAAAATTTTAGATATTTTTTTTGTAAAAAACATATTTTTTATTGTAAATTTAAATTTCTAATTTTAATAGAGTTTAAAATTAGGTTTTCTAGATTGTTAATATTTAACATATTAGCACCATCAGAAGGGGCATTTTTAGGGTCATCGTGAACCTCAAGAAATATCCCATCTACGCCATAAGCAAGAGCTGCGTTAGTTAATTGAGGTATGTATTCTGAGCAGCCTCCAGTAGTTCCATTATTTGATCCCATACTCTGAACTGAGTGAGTGACGTCATAAATTACAGGGTATCCTATTTCTTTAAGCATTGAAAAACTTCTAAAATCAACAATTAGTTGACGATAGCCAAACATTGAGCCTCTTTCACAAAGAAGAATATTTTCATTTCCTGTTGAGCTGACTTTAGCAGCAGAGTGTTTTAAGTCTTCAGGGTGAAGAAATTGTCCTTTTTTTAAATTTATAATTTTTCCTGATTTTCCTGCAGCTACTAATAAATCTGTTTGTCGGCATAAAAAAGCTGGTATTTGAATTATGTCAGCAACTTTAGCAATTTCTAATATTTGATCTTCAGTATGAATGTCAGTTATTATTGGAAGTCCTGATTCTTCTTTTATAATTGAAAGAATTTCTAAACCTTTTTTAAAGCCAACGCCTCTTTTAGAATCTAGTTTAGTTCGGTTTGCTTTGTCAAAGGAAGATTTGAAAACTACGTTAATATCTTTTGAGTATTTATCTGTTATTTTTTTTATATCTGTTGCTAGTTTTCTACAATGCTCAAGGCTTTCAATTTGGCAGGGTCCTAAAATGAAAAGAAGTTTTTCATTTTGGCCAACAGTAATTTGGTTATTTATTTTAATCTTTTTCATTTTTGTAATCTAAAGCAGCTTTAATAAAGTTTTTAAATAAAGGATGAGGTTTTGTTGGTTTTGATTTAAATTCTGGGTGAAACTGTACAGCTATAAACCAAGGGTGGTTTTGTAGCTCAATTATTTCTACTAAACTTTGATCAGGGGAGGTTCCTGAAAAGATTAATCCTTTTTCTGATAACTGATCTCTATAAGAATTATTAACTTCAAATCTATGCCTATGTCTTTCTTCTATTGTTTTAGTGTTATAAATCTTAGCAACTTTTGATTCTGGTTTTAAAGTACAAGGATATTTACCTAGCCTCATTGATCCCCCTAGGTTTTTTAAATCTTTTTGTGATTCCATTATATCAATTACGCAGTGTTCAGCTTCAGAGTTGAATTCTCTACTTGTAGCATCAGGAATATTTAAAACATTTCTTGAGTATTCAATAATAGCCATTTGTAAACCTAGGCAGATTCCAAAAAATGGAATATTGTTTTCTCTTGCATATTTGATTGCTTTAATTTTACCTTCCGTTCCTCTGTCTCCAAATCCCCCAGGGATTAAGATGGCATCAATCTTAAATTCATCCAAAGCATTTTTAGCGCCTTTTGCTTCTATAATGCTGCTATCAACATAACTTGTTTTTATTTTAACATTATTTGCAAAACCGCCGTGAGCTAAGCTTTCAGTAAGGCTTTTATAGCTTTCAGTTAAATCAACATATTTTCCAATCATTGCAATATTAACTATCCCATTTTTTGGATTTTCATAGATATCACAGATATTTTTCCAAGCAGATATATTTGATTTTGCATCTCCAAGATTTAATTGTTCTCTAATTCTACTATCAAGTTCTTGGTTGTGTAAGATAATAGGAACTTCATAGATATTTTTTGCATCGTATGCGTTAATTACGCAATTATAAGGAAGGTTACAAAAGTGACCAATTTTACTTTTAATACTTTCTTCAAGTACGTTTTCTGATCTACAAATAATGATATTTGGATTTATACCGTAAGACCTTAATTCTTTTACAGAATGTTGAGTTGGTTTTGTTTTAAATTCATTTGCAACTTTTATATACGGAACAAGGGTAACATGAATATTAGTAGTGTTGTTAATTCCTTCTTCTAATCTAATCTGTCTAATTGCTTCAAGAAAAGGAAGACTCTCAATATCACCAACAGTACCGCCAATTTCAACTATACAAACATCAGATCCTTTTGCGCCTTCATATATTTTTCGTTTAATTTCATCTGTTATATGAGGAACTACTTGAACTGTTCTTCCAAGATAATCTCCTCTTCTTTCATTTTTAATCACAGTTTCATATACTTGACCAGCAGTGAAATTATTTTTTTTAGACATTACTGTGTTAATAAATCTTTCGTAGTGTCCTAAATCCAAATCTGTCTCAGCACCATCATCAGTTACAAACACCTCTCCGTGTTGAAATGGACTCATAGTTCCAGGATCAACATTTATATAAGGATCTAATTTAATAGCGTTAACTTTAAGATTTTCATTTTCGATTAGAGCTCCTAAGCAAGCGCAAGAAAGCCCTTTTCCAATTGAAGAGACAACCCCTCCAGTTACAAAGATAAATTTTGGAGATGGTTTGTTGTTAGTCATATCTTAAATTTAACTTAATTTTAAAGATATTCAATGGTTTTGAGTATAAAAAACTAAAAAAAAGTAGATAACTAGATTATAATATTAGTTTTTTTCTTTGTTATAGATTTATTTAAGGTTTCATAATATTTATATACACTTTAAAGATAATTTTGATGCCTCAGCATAATCCAAATAGAAAAAATGATAGTCAAGATAAAACTTAAGTGTACTTCCAATATCTGTTCTTGTAGCAGCAGTTGGAACTGTGGTTGTTTTCTGTGCAAAATCTGATTTTGATAATAATATCTATAAAACAGCGCGAAATATAGTCGAGAAAGTTACAGAGAGTATGCCAGGTGAAAAGCTTGAAATAAAAAGTTAAAGAGCATATTAAATCAATTGAAAGTGAATATGATAAATTTGAAAAATCAATCTTAAGATCTAAACAAGAAGGAACTTTGACCTATGAAGAGTTAGATAAAAAGTCAGTGGATTTTGGAAGTTATTTAAAATCTAAAAATAAAAAATTAGAATATGATCTTGATACTACTTTATTGGTTAATCAATCTAGAAAAGATTCTGATAAGAACAGTTTAGAAAGCGTTTCTTATTTAAAGCCTTATAATGAATCTATTAAATCAGTAATAGAAAGATTAGAAGAGTTTTTTAATAAAGAAGCTAAAGGCTTATAATATTTTGCTAGGTTTTTAGATTATTAATTAAAAATATAAATAAAATAATAACTTAATAAATATCTTAACTTTAATTTTTAACTTATATTAAACAAAATATATTTAATGATTAAAATGGTTGAATTTAAAAATAAATCTAAAGCAAATAAAAAATCAGCTTCAGATATGAAAGATAAACAGACCCTTTCTGTTATGTTAGTTTTCTCAGCGGTAGCTTTGGTGTCAGTATTATCTGTTTCATATTCTAAAAATGAAAGCGTAAAGATTATAAAAAATGAAATTAGCCTTGTTAAGGGAGGTATTATTAATTCTAGTTTCCAAAAAGAACTACTTGAAAGTAAAAATTACTTAGAAAAAGAATTTAAGATGCTTACTTCTAGCCTTTTAAGCTCAAAACAGGATGGGACTTTGACTAGGCTAGATTTAGAAAATTTATGTTTTACTTTTAGCCAAGCTTTAGAGTCAGAGTCTTATGAGTTTGATTCTGATTTTAGGAATAATATTCAATATAAGTATGGTCATACCTTGGATAAAAAAAGTGCTGATCTTGAATCTGAAAATCTTCTTAATGAATATTTAAATTCTGTTGATAATATGAGAAAAAACTTAGCTTCGTTTCATAAGGAAATCTTAAGTAGTGTTGATTAATAAATTAATTAATTTATCTTTAGGATTTTCTTTGAATCGGTTTAGTTTTGTTTTTATTAAAATACATTGCAGCTAAAAGTACTGGATCCTCTTTAGGGGCGGTGAGGATGATAAATTTTAAAGTTAATTTAAATAATCTTGAGCTTTTTAGTTTCTCAATTTTTTTACTATGATTGAATTTTTTAATTTTTCTTAAAGTAAAAATAATTCTTAAAATTTCTTTAGTATATTCTTTTTCTTTTTTTGTTATTTGATATTTTGGAAAACAAGAATTAATATATCTTTCTAATTCATTAGAATCTTTAAAATCATTAGTAAAATTATAAAAGTTTTGATAATTATTCTTAGAATATACTGATATTAAGGTAAGAATAAGAGTGCAGTAGTTAAATTCTGAGATCTTCTCTTTTAAACTTTGAAGCTTAATCAAGTTAGCTTTAAAACTTGAACTCTGCTTTAAAACGTCAGAGTTTTTAGAGCAGATCTTGGGAAAAATATGCTGCAGGATTTGATAATCATTATAACCAACTAAGATATCAAAAAAACAATTTGTTATCATATCTTTTTTTAGTTCTTCATGGATCCTAGGAGGGGAGCATTTGGTTATTAAATCATTAAATTCAATAATTTTATTTCCTGTATTTTCTTCGATAGCAAAATTTGCCCTGATGGCATGTCTAATAACTCTAATCATCCGAACCGGGTCTTCTCCATACCTAACTTCTGGAATCCCAATTATTCTAACAATTTTATTTTTTAAATCTTGAAAACCTCCAACATAGTCAGTGATTGTAAAATCTCTAGGGTTGTATAAAAGTGCATTAATAGTGATATCTCTTCTTATTGAGTCAGTATAAGCAGAGCCATAAATATTATCTTTTTCAAGATATAAATTTTCAATATCTTCAATTGTTTTAGGCTCTTCTTTATATGGGATATCTCTAAAGGTGGCGAGTTCTAAAATCTTTTTATGAAAGAAGATGTGCACTAATTTAAACCTTCTTCCTATAATCCTAGAGTTTTTAAATAGTTTTCTGATTTGATTAGGGGTTGCATTTGTTGCTATGTCAAAGTCTTTTGGCTCTTTTCCAATAAGAATATCTCTTACCCCGCCGCCAACAAGGTAGGTTTCATGGTTATGAGTAAGTAATCTATAAATTACCTTAACAGCATCTGGGTCTATATTTTTTCTAGAAACACTATGTTTGCTTCTTTTGTAAATTGTAGGTTTTATTTTTTTGTTCATTAGTTAGTACATATTCTTATAAAAATGATTTTTTTTATATGATTAAGAGAAAAATAGTTGTAAGTATTTGAATTTATGACAGTTTTAGTCAGTTTAAGTCTTAAGATATTTCCGTTATAGGTCGATTTTAATATTATAAGGAGATAGTTATGGCTAAAGGTATTGATATTCAAGATTTAGAAGATAAAGATTTTAGGTGGTTAATTCAAAAATTTATAGAAAAAAATGAAAATTATTTAATGATATTAAATGGTTCTGTTAAATTATTGCCATTTACAGATTTAGATTCAGGTTTGGATAAGTTTATAAATAATGATGATTTTTAAGAAACTCTAAATCTATTTTGTTTATTTCAATTGTATAGTTTTCTAAACTATTTAGCTCAAAAGGGGAAAGAAAATAAAAAGGGATAGTATTTTTATCCTTGAATAAGGAATTTAATTTAATTATCGTGCTAAAAGAGAGAGAACTCATTTTTGTATTTAGTTTAAGATTTAATACTTCATTTAAATCCATTTCCTTTAATTTATAGTAGATTTTTAAAAAATCAAAGAGTTTAAAAATATCATTTAACTCTAAGTTCGAAATTTGTTTATAGTTTAGATTCTTATATTCAACTTTTAAGCTTTTCAAGTTAAATTTTTTAAAATCAGTTTTTGTTAGGTTCTCTCCTTTTGAGCTAGCAAGTTTTATTAAGAAATCTAATATCTCATTTTCAATATTTAAAAAGCTCCCAATCGTTTTGTTCTTAAATAGTTTAAGCTGATATTGAGAATATTTATTTTTGATTTTGATTTTTTTCTTATCAATTTTTTTCTCGTTGATTTTTTTCTTGTCGATATTTTTTTTATTAATATTTTTTTCGTTTAGATTTTTGGTGTTTAGATTCATGATGTTTAGATTTTTGGTATTTTGTATCTCTTTATTTGTTAAATAGATATGTTTTTTGCTTAAGCGGTAATTAGAAAAATAAATTATTAAGTTTTTTTCTTTTAGCTTTTCAAGTAAGGGGAGAGTCTCTAGGTCAAAATAAATAGCAAGGTTTATTAGTATGAGGTTTTCTCTTTTATTAGTTAAAAGCAGTTTGTAAAGGGTGATATAAAGAAATTCTTTTTCGCTTAGATTGTTAATGGTTTTTTTGTTAGCAATTAATTTGCTTATTTTTTGAGGGTAACTCTCTTTTACTAATTTAAGATTTTCATCTCTTAAGGTGTATTGGCCAATTTGTTCTTTTGTTATCTGATCTCCTTTTATTTGGTCAATTAAAATTTCAACTTTTTCCTTATTTTGTTTAGTAGAATTTAAATAACTTTCTAGTTTAATAAACTGATTTTTGTAAAAGACTCTTGAATCTAAATGTAGGTTTTTATTAATCAAGGCTTTTTTTGATATATAATAAAATTTATCATTTAATATTTTAATTTTTTTAGGTAAAAAGGATGTTATTTTTTGTTTTGATAGTCTTAATACTAAATTAGAAAAATCTAATAAATTCAATTTGTAAATTTTATTAAATTTAGGGATTTGATTTTTTATTAAAAGCTGTCCTTGGTGAAGTTTTTCAATGCTTAAATTGTAGTTTATATGATCTTTGCTAAGTTGTTTTAGAATTAAATCATTGTTAGCACCAGAAAAAAAATAAATTCCGGTGCTTTTTAAAGAATCAAAGTTAATATTATCCACTAATAGATGCTTTAATATCTTCAAGTCTACCAGTTACTAATTTTTGATATTGGTTTAAGTTCTCAATTGTGTCAGCTTCAAATCTTAATACTAATACTGGCTGTGTGTTTGATGCTCTGATTAAGCCCCAACCATTTTCAAAGTTAATTCTAACGCCATCAATATTGTCTGTTTCAAAGTCTTTAAAAGCAGATTGTGCTTTTTTAGCAATCTCAAACTTAATATCATCAGAACAATCAACTCTAATTTCAGGAGTTGATTCCATTTTTGGTATATCTTTAATTAAGTCAGAAAAAGGTCCTTTGTGGTTTGAAACTATTTCTACTAGTCTTGCAGCGCAGTGGATCGCATCATCAAAACCATAAAATCTATGTTTGAAAAAGATATGTCCACTCATCTCACCAGCTAATTCTCCTTTAGTTTCAATTAGCCTGTTTTTAACTAAGGAATGTCCTGTTTGGCACATAATTCCATTTCCGCCATTTTGATTAATAAAATCAAAAAGTCTTGAAGAACATTTAACATCAGCAATGATATTTGCATTTGGTTTTTCTTTAAGAACTTCTTTAGAGTAGATTGTTAGTAGGATATCTCCAAAGATAACTTCTCCATTTTCATCAACTACTCCAATTCTATCAGCATCACCATCAAAACCGATTCCAAAATCTGCATTATTTTCTTTAACAGCTTTTATTAAGTCAACTAAATTTTTAACTTCTGTCGGGTCAGGGTGATGGTTTGGGAAATCTCCATCAGGGTCGCAGTATAAATCAATAACTTCAACTCCAAGTCCTTCTAATACTTTAATACCAGGAGTTCCTCCAACTCCATTTCCAGCATCAATAACAACCTTTAGTTTTCTTTCTCCCATTTTATCTTTTGAGATTTTAATTAAATCTTGAATATACTCAGGTTGGATATCTATTTCATTTATTGATCCAGTTTCAGGTTTTAGTTCAATGTCTTTTAGCTTGATCATTCTTTGTTTTAAATCTTGAATTGCTTCTCCAAAAAGACTTTTTCTTCCAAGGGAAATTTTAAAGCCATTCATATCTTTAGGGTTATGGCTTCCTGTGACTTGAATACCTCCGCCAAAATCATGATTAAATAAACTCCAATATAACTGAGGTGTTGGTCCCATACCTGTAATAGTTGAGTTTATACCTTGCTCTGCCATTCCCTTAGCTAGCTGATCTGCGTAGCTTCTTGAGGTTAATCGACAGTCAAAACCAATAGAAATATTGTTGATGCTGTTTTCTTTGCATAAATTTGCATAAGCTCTGCCAAGGAGAAAGGCAAAATCAGTGCTTAAGTCTTTATCAATATATCCTCTAATATCATATTCTCTAAAAATTGATGGGTTGATTTGCATAAGTTATCCTTAAAAATTAGTAAAATAATAACAAAATACGCTTTAAATTAAAGTCATAAAAATGAAAAAAAAGATAATTAAACTAGTAGAATAATTATTAAAACAGTTTTTCTATATAATATTTTTTCTGAAGCTCGTTTTTAAAATATTCTTCAGCTCTGCTTTGCATTTTTTTATTCATTAAATCTTGTCTTATTAGCTCTTTTAACTTTGAGTTTATTTTTTGGGTAACAATAGTCATTTTTTCTATAAAAAATATACTATATCCAACCTCATCTTTAAAAATATCTGAGATCTGGTTTTCTGATAAGTTTTTTAAATGATTTTGAAGAGCAGGAGATAAGTCTTTAAAGTTAAATATTCCTAGGTATCCACCATTTTGTGAATCTCTACTAAGAGAGTTTTTGGCAGCTTGTTCTTTAAAGTTAAGTTCGTTGGTATTTGATTTTATTTCTTTTATTAATTTTTCAGAGTTTTTAGTAGTATTTGGAATAAATATTCTTCTTAAAGTTATTTTTTTTCCTTGTGAATTTAAAGATGGTTCGTTTTTAATAAAATAATTTATTTCAGAATCTGAAACGCTAATTGGAGTACTTAGCTCAGAGCTAGCTATTTGTGAGCTTAGAATATTATATTCTATTTCTTTTCTAAATTGACTTAGTGTTTTTCCTTCTTTATTTAAAAGCTGCACAAACTGAGAGTTTGTTAGTTTATTTTTAGATTTTATATTATTTATAAATTCATCAATGTGAGTATCTGTTACCTTGATGTTGTTTTTTTTTGCTTCTAAAAGAAGAACTTGATGGTTAATTAGCTTTTCAAATCTTTTTTGATGAAAGGAAGAAGACTTGAAACTTTGTAAGTTTATTTTTGATCCGTAATAAGAGTTATAATCACTGAGTGTGATAATTGCTCCATCTACATCAGCTAAGATAGAATCAAAACTTTCAGAGTAAAGATGAGTTGATAGAGAGATTATTATTAATAGTAATATTTTTTTCATATTTTTTTATTAAATAGAGGTTTTAATTTTCTAAAAATTCTTCAAACAATTTTTTCTAAAAATTCTTCAAAAAACTTATATAACAATGATGGATTATTTTCAAAGCTATCTAAGTTGCTAATTTTAATACCATTTTCTCCATATTTATTATAGTTTTTATAAATTTTAAAATATTCTTCATTGATTTTCACATCTTTATGAAATTTAAGACGAAAAAGGTTTTCAGATTCTTCAAAATTTATTACATAATTTATTTTTAATAAAAATTTTAATTTCATTATTTGTAATAAATTAAAAGATTCTTTTGGGATTGTAGAACCATAAAGCTGGCAAATTTCATTTTTAATATTTTCATATTCATCAATTGATTTTAACACCGAAAGCCTTTGATAGTATGAAAGTCTTTCAGCGATATCAACAATATAGTCTTCATTTAAAAAAGCATCTGCTTTAATTTTAATTTCAGGCTCAATTTGATCTGTGATTGAAACTTCAGTACCTTTTAATCTGCTAATAGCTTCGTTTAAAATTTTAGTATATAAATCATAACCAATGTTATTAATATTTCCTGATTGCTCTTTTCCAAGTAGGTTGCCAGTTCCTCTAATTTCTAAGTCTCTAATTGCTAAATTAAAACCGTGCCCTAGATCATCAATTGCTGCCAAAGCTTTTAGTCTTTTTTTTGAATCTATATTTAAGTCTTTAATATTTTTAGGAATTAAAAAATAACAATATGCTTGTTTATTTGATCTTCCAACTCGCCCTCTTAGTTGATAAAGCTGGGCGAGACCAAAAGAATTAGCATTGTTAATAATAATAGTATTGGCATTTGGGATGTCTATTCCAGATTCAAGGATAGTTGTAGCGATTAGGCAATCGATTTCTTTATTTAGAAATCTTTTCATAATAGCTTCAAGCTCAGTTTCTTTCATTCTGCCATGAGCAAATTCAAATTTTATATTTGGAAGTAGTTCCTTTAGCTCGTTTGTTATAAATTCAATATTGTTAATACGATTATTAATGAAAAACACCTGTCCATCTCTATCGGTTTCTCTTGTTATGGCTTCGATTATTAAAGTATCTTCATATTTAGCTGTGTAAGTTCTAATTAATTTTCTGTTTGTTGGAGGAGTGGCAATAACACTAATATCTCTAACGTTTAAAAGAGATTGATGTAGAGTTCTTGGAATCGGGGTTGCTGTTAAAGAAAGGATATCAATATCTTTTTTTAATCTAGTAATTTTTTCTTTTTGTTTAACTCCAAAACGATGCTCTTCATCAATAATTAATAGACCTAAATCTTTAAACTTAATACTGTCACTTAAGAGTTTATGGGTTCCAACAACTATATCTATTTTTCCATCTTCGATTAACTCTAGAGTTTCTTTGTTTTGTTTTGGTTTGTAGAATCTACTTAAAGCTCTGATCTCATATGGAAAATCTTTAAACCTATTTATTAATGTATTTTTATGTTGTTCAACTAAGATTGTTGTTGGAGCTAGTATAGCAACTTGTTTTGCGTGCTGAAGGACTTTATATGCTCCTCTTATTGCTACTTCTGTTTTTCCAAAGCCAACATCTCCGCATATTAATCTATCCATTGGTTTTGGTTTAGATAAATCTGATAATATATTATTTATTGCATTAATTTGATCATCTGTTTCAGAATATGGAAAAGATTGTGAAAATTCTTCATCAATTGCTCCTTGAAAGTCATAGCGATGTCCTGAAACAGTTTTTCTAGCTGCATAAAGGTTAATTAATTCACCCGCTAAGCTTATTGCAGATTTTTTAATTTTAAGTTTAGTTTGATTCCAAGAACTATTTCCAAGTTTGTTAAGTTTTACATTAGAGCCTTCTGGTACGCTGTGTTTATTTATTTTTCCAATATTATAAATTGGTAAAATTAGCTTTGAGTCCTCATACTCAAGTTCTATAACATCACCGATAAATCCATTTAATTTTAAATGCTTTAATCCTAAATATTTTGCAATTCCGTAATCATTATGAATAATATAATCATTGGTTTTTAATTCAGAAATTGATGCTAGGATTTTTTTAATTTTTTGTTCAGTTAAATTAGTATTAGTTAGCTTGAGCTTAGAACTAAAAATATCTGTTTCTGAAATAAAAATCTCTTTAGCTACTTTATTGATAAACCCGGTACTTAGGTTTCCTATGACTATGTTGATTTTATTTTTTTTGATTTCTTGTAGGCTGTTTAGTATTTTTGAATCAATATTAAATTCTGTAAAAATCTTTTGAATGTTTTCTGCTCTTTTTTTTGTTGCCGCTGAAAAATTAATTGTAAAATTTTCTTTTAGATGTTTTTTGATAAAATTTGTTAACTCTAAATATGATTTATTCTCATTTTGTTTACTTTTTAATTTAAGATTAAATTCAGTTAAAGAGGTATAATTGATTTTTCTAGCATTTGTTGGAAAGCTTAAAGGGTTAATTAGTGAATGTGAAAATTGATTTAAATTAGTGAATAAAGATTCATTTTCAATAAACTGATCGTTGGTTTCTGAGATTAAGTTGATGCTATTTTTGGCCCTGAGTTCGATTTGCTCTTGGTATTTATCAATTCTATTAATGCTTTTGAGTCGATCTATATAAAATATATGGCAAGTTTTAGGAAGGTAATTTAATAGAGTCGAATCATAAATACCTGAAAAAGAATTTAATTGAAATGTTCCAGGAATTTTTTCATAAAACTTTAATACGTTTTCATAAAATTCTATTTCTGTTTTTGGGATATCCTGTTTTATTCCAGTTTTTTTTATAGTTTTGATAGTTTTATCAAAAATTTGCTGGTCATAGTTTAAATTAATTTCAAATGAGCCTAAAAAAATGTTTAGCTCATTGATTTTTTTGATATTCTTTTGAGTTTTTGGATCAAAAATATTAATAGATTTAACTGTATCTTTAAAAAACTCAATTCTAAAAGGCTTAGGAAAAATTGGAATATAAATATCTGTAACTATACCTCTTATAGCTACTTGAGATGGGGAGCTGACAAGCCTAGTTTGTTTATACCCTAGGTTTAATAAGTTTTTATTAAATTCTAGTTTGTTAATAGTCTGATTTTTAGATATGAATATTTTTAGTTTGTTAAATAAAGTCGGCGCTATTATTTTTTGTTTTAATGCTTTTAAGGAGCTTAAAATTATGCTTTCATTATTATTTGAAAGACAATTAATTTTGTTTGAAGATATCTCTTGATCTAAATGCCCATATTCAAAAGGTAGATTATCCCAGCTAGGAAAGATTTTTACTTCTCTTTTAGTCCCGCAAAAAAATTGTATATTTTTTTTATATTCATCAAATTCATTTTCATTATCTAGGATAATTAAAGCATTCTTATTTTTAAACTTTGAATCTAAAAATAAAGAAGAGAATTCTGATGAATTTTTAATACCTTGAAAATTCATATAACTAAAAAAAATATATATTAAAAATAGTTGTTTATAAACATTTAGAGCTAAATTTTATTAGTTATTTGATAATAGTCTTTATTGTGATATTTATAGCTTATTATAAAAGATATTTATGACAAATAAAGAGAATCCTTGGAAGTTAATAAAAAGTGAAATAGTTCATAGTAATCCTTGGAATCAGTTTATATCTGATTCTGTTGTTAACCCTGATGGTTCAGATGGTAATTATTCATATGTAAAAGGTGAAAATGGATCTGCTGTCTTAGCTATTGATAAAGAAGATTATGTATATTTAGTGGGTCAATTTAGATATCCTGTTAAAGAGTATTGTTATGATGTTATTGGTGGAAATTGCTTTAAAGAAGAGGACTTTAAAACGGCTGCATTAAGAGAATTAAAAGAAGAGACAGGTATTGTTGCTAACTCTATTAAAGAACTTGCTATTAATATAGCGCCTAGTCCCTGGGTTGTAAGTGAGAAAGTAAATTTATATTTAGTTACTGACTTTAAGTTTGATAAGAGCAATCCTGATAGCACAGAGGTGTTAAGTGTAAAAAAAATACATTTAAGTGAACTAAGAAAAATGATTAACTCAGGTAAAATGATGAGTTCATTAGTTATTATGGCTTTGTATTTTTATGATCAATTAAAATTAAAAGAAAATTTATGAACACTAAGTTAACTAAGCAGCAGGAAAAGTATTCTAAATCAAATTCTATTTTAGTTTATAAAGATTTAGTTTGTTCTGGTGGAAATATTTTAGATTTTTTTTATTATGAATTTGTAACCTCTCTTTTTAGTTTTATTCCTGGGTTAATAGGCTTACTCTCAAGACTTTTTTCTTTTAAATTCTTATTTAAAAAATCAAACGCAAAATCGTATGGTAAATCAATGATTATCCGCGGGGGGAAAAGAATTACTATAAATAAAGGAGTAATTTTAGATGATTTTTCAGTTCTTGATGCAAGGGGCGAGAGTGCTTTAATTGATATAGATAATAATGTTTTTATTGGAAGAGGTTCTGCAATAGTTGCAAAAGATGCCCAGATAAAATTACATCAAGGCGTAAATATTAGCTCTGATTGTAGAATTGCAAGTCAATCAAAAGTTGAAATTGGAGAAAGTACTTTAATTGGCGCTTATTGTTATATAGGTCCTGGAAATCATACTTTAGGTAAAGTTGGAGAATCCATTATTTCAAATGAAATGGATATCAAAGATGGTGTCAGTATTGGTAAAAATTCTTGGCTAGGAGCTAGGGTCACAGTTCTTGATGGTGTAAAAATTGGAGAAGGGGTTGTCATTGGAGCTCATTCATTAGTTACAACTGATATTGCTGATAATTGTATTGCTGCTGGGGTTCCTGCAAAAGTTATAAAAAAAAGAGTTTAAAGGGTTTAAAGAGTATACAGATTTATAATCTTGATTTTCAAAAGGAATTATTTGAAATCAATAATTAGAAGAATATATTAAAGATGCTTTGAAGATTTATAGTTTTGAAGATTTATAGTTTTGAAGATTTATAGTTTTGAAGATTTATAGTTTTGAAGACTTATAGTTTTGAAGATTTATAGTATTGTTAAAATAGAAATCGCTGTTATTATCTTGTTATGGAAGAAATTGATAATAAAATTAGTAAATTAGCTAAAATAGTTAATGATCGAAACTTATCAAGTCCTGTAATTTTTTTACTTGAGTCTCATAAAAATCTTAATGGATTAATATATAATATGTATTTATTTATTGAGCCATTTTTAAAGCTATTTTTTAGTTCAAAAGAATCAAAACAAATTAAAGATATTCTACAGTCTCCTGAGCTAATTGATAAACTTATTTTGGAATTAAAAAACTAATGGGCTTTGAACACGCTACATTTGGGATTTTTATATTCATCTGCTTTTTTGTTTTTTTAATTTTATTCTATATTTCTAAAGCTAAAAAACAAACTAATTTATATATAAGAAGAATTCCTGGGGTAGATGCAATAGATGAAGCGATTGGAAGATCAGTTGAATTAGGGCGCCCGGTTAGCTTTAGTACCGGGCTTACAGCAATAAGTCCAGTGTTATATGCAGTTCTTGGAACTCTTCATTATGTTGCTCAAAAAGTGGCTACTTACAAAAATAAATTCTTTCTTCCTCAAAATGAACCTGAAGTGATGGTTATTGTTGAGGATTTAGTGAAAGATGCTTATAAAGAATCTGGGAATTTATCTGATTTTGATTCAAGTAATATTATGTTTTTATCAGATGAACAATTTGCTTATGCTGCCGGCTATATGGGGCTTTGTGAAAGAGAGCAGTTTGGAACTTGTTTTTTATTTGGGTACTTTGCAGCAGAAAGTTTAATACTTGCTGAAGCAGGTCAATCTGTTGGCGCTATGCAAATAGCTGCAAGCATATCCCCAGAGCAAGTTGCATTTTTTATTTGTACTTGTGATTATACTTTAATTGGAGAAGAGTTGTTTGCCTCTGGTGCTTATTTATCAAAAGAGCCAATTCAAACTGGAAGCTTATATGCACAAGATAGGTTGAAATTGTTTTTTATGCTTTTAATAATTTGTGGAGTATTAATTTCAACAGTAAACTCAGTTTGGGATTTAGATTTAAAAAATGTTGAGAATTTATTTAGTTTTGAGTTATCTTCTTTTTTAGGGAGAGAGAGTGAGTAGTTTTAAAATTAAATTAATTAAGTTTTTTACATTCATTGGAGGGATTTATTTTTTCTTAGAATTTTTATTACCTGTTGAATACTTAAATACAGAATTTGGTTTTAAGTTTGATAAGTACCATGATCAAATCACTGATGGAATAAGAACAATTGGTTCTATGGCCTGCGGATTAGGTATTTTAAATATTTTATTTGTTCATTCTTCAAAGGTTATATTTAAAAAGAAGAATTTTATCTATAGTTTTGTTCTCTTAGTTAGTCTATTTTTAATGTTAACAATATCAATCACTGATTGGGTTGCTTCAGAAAGATACGCTCAAAGAATTGATAAGTTTAATAAACTTATCAGTTTTTCAAATCATATTCAAAAAGGTGAAATTGAAAATTATAATCAAGAACAAAGAAATGGATTATTAAAAGCTGAGTTTTTAAAAGAGCTTAAAGAAAATCAAAAATTTATAATTTCAAAAGGTACTGATAACTATTTTCAAGATATAGAAAATAAAATAACTTTGATAGCTCCTAATTCAAAAGATTTTCATACTCAAATTCAAAAAGAAATCACAGAATTAATTCCGATTTTAAGAGAAAGTTATAATACTGAATATGAAACTTTAACAATTAGAAATTCTTACCGTTTTTTATATGAGGGGTTATTTATTGCCCTTGGTTCTGCAATGTTTTCTCTTTTAGGTTTTTATATGGCTGTTGCAGCTTACAGAGCTTTTAAAATTAAAAGTTTTGAATCTGCTTTAATGGTTTTAACTGCAATCACTGTAATGCTTGGACAAATTAGTTTTGGAGAAATGCTCTGGGGAGAATTTAAACATTTAAGAATCTGGATACTCTCAAATCCAAATTCTGCTGCATTTAGAGCAATTGTGTTAGGGGCTGAAGTAGGAGCATTAGTTATGGCTTTTAGAATGTGGTTCTCTATTGAATCTGAAACTTTTGGAGCTAAAAAGTGAAAGATTTAGAAAGAAAAATTATCTATCTTTTTGTTTTATTAGCTTTGCTAGTTCCTTTAATTACAGGTTTAGTTTTAAAACCAGTAAAAATGGATAATGCAGGTTCTATTTATACTCAAATTGAAGAACTTAAATTTAAAAAAAATGAAGTAGCTTTTGTTGCTTTAGATTTTGGACCAAATACAAAAGGCGAAAATGAACCGCAATCAGAAGTATTTATTGAACATTTAATGCTTAATAAAATTCCATTTGTATTATTTTCACAATATTTTTTAGCTGAACCTTTTCTTAAAGAAATCCCATTAAGGGTTTCAAAAAAAATAATGAAATTGTACCCAGAAAGAAAATTAGAATATGGAGTTGATTGGGTAAATTTAGGTTATCAGCCAGGAAGGACGCAGTTAATTCAATCAATTCCAAAATCAGATGATTTAAGAAAGATATTTATTAAAGATGTTAGAGGAAATAAATTAGAAAATTTACCAATATTTAAAAATTTAACAAACTTTAGTCAGATAAAGCTATTAGCACAATTTACAGGATTAACAGGATTATTTGATATTTATGTTAGTTTTTTTAAAAATAAAGAACATCAACCATTATTTTTTCACGGTTGTACTTCTATCACGATTCCTGATGCGTATATTTATTTAGATTCTAAACAAATTAATGGTTTATTTGAAGGAATAGCTGGAGCTGCTTGGTATTCTGAATTATTAAATATTGATAATCCTGGAAGAGTTCCCGATTCTTCTCATATAATTAATACAATGCTTGGTGTTGCTCATTTAGTTATAATTTTACTTATTATATTTGGAAATATCTTTAGGAGAAAACTTTAGATGTGGGATAATTTAATAATTATAGCAGGAGGTTTAGCTACTTTAGGTATCTTTAGCTTTTTAATAAAAGAAAATTTTATTTATAGGTTGTTTGAACATATTTTTATTGGGATTGCTTCTGGGATTGGAGTTTTGTTTACAATTAAAAATTTTCTATATCCAAAAATCATAAGACCTGTTTTAGGGATTGATATTTATAAATATCCTGATGGGACTGTTGAAAGTGCATACAATACATTTAATCTTTTGTATTTAATTCCAATGGCTTTTGGTCTTTTATATTATTTTATATATTCAAAAAAACATGGTTGGCTTGCAAAACTTGTAATAGGGTTTTCATTAGGGATCTCTGGTGGACTTCATTTTAAAGGATTTTTTAATCACGTAATGCCGCAGATTTTTAGTAGTTTTAAATCTTTAATTGTTTTAGATAATGGTGCAATAAATTATCTAGAATCCTTTAATAATACAATTTTTGTTATTACGCTTTTATCTGTTATGTATTATTTTTTCTTTTCATTTAAAAGTAAATCAAAAATAAGCTTAGGGATTTCAAAAACAGGAAGACTGCTTTTAATGGTTTGTTTTGGAGCTTTTTTTGGTTCAACTATTATGGCAAGATTAACGCTTTTAGTTGAAAGGGTTCAATTTTTATATAATGATTTTTTTGGTTTAATTTTTTAATGAGTATTTCAAATAATATAAATAGAATAATTGTAACTGATTGCGGATCGACCACAACTAAAGCAATTTTATTTGAAAAAAAAGAAAATGTCTGGGTTCAGTCTTTTGAAGCCAATGCACCGACTACAGTAGAAAAACCATACTCTGATGTGAAAATAGGAGTTATAAACTCAATTAAGGAGTTAGAAAAAGTTTCAGGATTAAAATTAATTCAAAAATCAAAAGAATCTCCAATAATTAAACCTTCTAAATCAAAAAAAGGAACTGATTTATACTTAACTACATCTTCAGCTGGAGGAGGGCTTCAAATGGCAGTAAGCGGACTAGTTAGTTCAATATCTTCTGAGTCAGCAAAAAGAGCAGCACTTGGAGCTGGAGCTATTGTTTTAAAAAACTATTCTCTTGATGATGGGATAAAAGATTTTGATAAAATTTTAGATATCAGAGAATTAAAACCAGATATTTTTTTAATTGCTGGTGGTTGTGATGATAATAAAACAGAACAAATTTTTGAGATAGCAGAATTAATAATTTCAGCTAATCCAAAACCAAGATTTGGCAGCTCTGTTAAACTTCCAATTATTTATGCAGGAAATAAAAATCATAGGCAAGATATTATAAATTTATTAAAAGATTATTCAGATATTGAAGTTGTAGAGAATCTTCGTCCTAGCTTAGATACAGAAAATTTAAAACCTGCTAGAGATAAAATTCATGATTTCTTTTTAACGCACGTTATGAGTCATTCACCTGGGTACAATGAGCTATTAAACTGGGTTGATTATGAAGTTATGGCAACCCCTAATGCTTTTGGGAATCAAATAGATAATTATGCTAAAGAAACTAATCAATCCGTTTTAGCTGTTGATATCGGCGGGGCTACAACAGATGTATTTAGCGTGTTTAAAAATAAAGAGGGAAAACCTATCTTTAACAGATCTGTTTCTGCAAATTTAGGTATGAGTTACTCGGCATCAAATGTTTTGATTGAAGCTGGCGTTGATAATATTAAAAGATGGCTTACTTTTGATATGGATTCTAGTGATATAGAAAATAGAATTAGAAATAAGATGCTTAGACCGACAACAATTCCTATGGATATTAAGGATTTAAAATTAGAGCAAGCCTTAGCAAGAGAAGCTTTATCTCTTTCTTTTGAGCATCATATTTCATTAGCTGTTGGGTTATCTGGCGGAGCTCAAAAAAGAACTATAGCTGATATATTTAATCAATCAAAAAATAGTTATGAGTTAGTTGATTTAAAAAAACTTGATATGATTATTGGCTCAGGAGGAGTAATAAGCCACGCCCCAAGTAGGCTTGATGCTTGTTTAATGCTTCTTGATAGTTTTTTGCCTGTAGGAGTTACAAAGCTATGTATTGATTCTGAGTTTATGATTCCTCATTTAGGAGTTCTTTCTTCTGTTGATTCTAATATTGCCAATGAAGTTTTTAAAAATAGTTGTTTATTAAATATCGCAATTTCAGTTGTTCCAAAGTTTAAGAAAAAGTATAAAAGTAATGAATTTATTTTTGAATTTAAATTTGGAAAAACTACTCATAAAATTCTTTATAACAGAGTAAATATTATAAAAATAGAATCAGAAAATAATATCTTTATTGAAAAAAATAAAAACATAGATTTTAAATTAGGATTTAATTTAGATCTTAATGTTAAGATTGATAACAGTTTTGAATATTTAATAATTGATACAAGAAACCGACCTGTTGAGGATTTTGATAACTGGAAAATTGACTATAATAACTTGGAGGATTTTAAATGTTAGTTCCAAGACTTAGCTTTTATAAAAGAATTAATAAAGAATTTGAAAGAGAGCTTCCAATAAAAGGAAAACCTTTAGTTAATATTGGAGATTTAGTTAAATCAAATGATAAGGTTTTGGAATCAGAGATATTAGGGGATCTAAGTATTATAAAAATTGATCCTGAAATTATAAATGTTGATAATTTAAAAATTAAAAAGTTAGATACTGTTAAAGAAGGGGATTTAATTTTTGAAAGAAGAAGTTTTTTTAATTTATTTAAAGATCAGACATTTTCTAAGTATTCAGGAGTTGTTGAGTATATTAATTTAAATAACGGCCATATTGGGATTCGAGATAAAAGTACTAGTATTACAATTAATGCTTTTGTTGATGGAGAAGTTGTTCAAATTAATGAAAATTCAATAAAGCTAAAAACAAGCTGTGCTTATTTTCAAGGTATTTTTGGAATTGGTGGTGAGCAGTCTGGGGAGATTGCGTTAATTGATAATGAAAAAATTACATTAGATTCTTTTCCAAAAGATATTGATGAAAAAGTTTTAGTTGGCGGATTTTCTCCAAGTGCAGAAGTTCTCGAATTTATTAATAAATCAAAAGCAAAGGGATTAATTTGCGGTAGTATTGATTACAATGAATTATCTAAATTTTTAGGTTATGAAATTGGTGTTGCTATTACAGGTAGAGAAGATATTGATTTTTCATTAATCATAACAGAAGGTTTTGGAGATTTTAAGCTGAGTCCTAGAATTGTTGAACTTGCAAAAGAAAATTTAGGTAAAAGAATTGCTATTAATGGAACGACTCAAGTAAGGGCGGGTGCTCGAAGAGCTGATGCTGTGATATGTTTTGATTATTTTAAAAAAGTTAAGATAGTTGATGATAATCAGATAACAAAAGGTGATCTAGTAAAAATTATTAGATATCCATACTTTGGAAAAATTGGAAAAGTTGCTGAGGTTTTGGATAAAAGAGTCGTTCTTGAGACTAAAAGCGTTGTAAATTGTGCTCAAGTTATTGTTAAGGGTCAGGAAATTATTGTTCCAATTATAAACTTGGAATTAATATAAGATTTATTTAGCTATTTTTTTATATAGCTGTTATACTTTTTATATGGCTCAAGCTAGTATCGAAGTTATAAAAAATGGTGTTAAGACGGAAGTAGATTTTGGTTTTATGAGTTTAACTGGTCCTGAATGTATTGAATTTGACAGTTTTAATTATAAAACTGTGAGTATTTTTAATTATCTTTTAACATTAACTACTTTTGATTCAGTTCAAGATTCAATTGAAACTCTAACTTATTCTTTGAATCCATTTGATTTAATGGTTTCTAACCCTAATGAGCAAAAAACTTCTAGTAGTTTATATACATCAGATGTTTTATATTTTTGTCAAGAAAAAGAATTATTTTTACAATTTTCAAATACACATTATCAAGTAAACATGGGAGATTTTCTTGATTATATAGGATTTTGCGTAATTGCAAAAAAAGATTTTTCTACTTTTTTAGTAAATAAAATCACTCAGACATTTGAAAACATAGTAGGTTGTGAAACAGATATATTTCCTGAATATTCAAAACCTGTATTACAAGAATCTTTAAGATATATTAAAAAATAATTTTAAAATTTGTATTAGGAACCTCTAAAATTTACCTAAATTCAATTCTTTTATAGCATGATAAAGTGGAAGTACTTTTACTCCTAGGTTCTCTTTTGGAAAACTTTAAGAAAGTTTTTGAAGTCTCTTTTCTTAATAAAATATGAAGATTTGATTAGAATAAGAATCTTTCTTCACCATAATATCTGAGTTTGGTTTTTTAATTATTAAAAAAAATATAATTATCAATAGTTTATCTATCATACTTTGAATTTATCAGATAATTTCAAAGTATGATGATGGATATATTGATTTGTTTTATTATTATTTAGAATTAATTAAAAAAGGCTTAGAAGTCATTAAACTTCTAAGCCTTTTTTTTAAGTATTAACTTAAAATTAAACTTAAATTACTGACAAACCTGAACGCTTTCAGGAATAACTTTTAATTCTTGTTTAATAATTTTAGAAAACTTTCTAATTTTCTTTCTTAATCTTTTAACTCTTTTGTCTGAAGCATCACAAGAAGACTTATTAATTCTTTTCATAGTTTTCTTAAGTTTTTTAAGAT
>Ga0209186_1000294_pt1 | contig 41300 bp, 29 predicted proteins | sample SidtaG_FD_187426 | JGI IMG/M metagenome (GOLD analysis project Ga0209186, IMG submission 187426) | Marine algal microbial communities from Sidmouth, United Kingdom - Sidmouth_Male2 metaG (SPAdes) (version 2) | ecosystem: Host-associated > Algae > Red algae > Unclassified | place: Sidmouth...
TGGTGCTGTGGTGCTGTGGTGCTGTGGTGCTGTGGTGCTTGGTGTCGTAATACTATAGATCTTGGTACGGTAGTTTTGATGTGAAATAAATTAGGATAATGATACAAAACAGAAAACCATGCTCACCCACAACTACAGCACCAAGAACTAAATTAACAACTAAAACGACTTAAACAACCATCGTATAGTCGCAAAATGCGAGAACATCACCACAGGCACAACACAAGTAGGCAACCAACTCATAGGAAAATACAAAATGGCTCGATTGGGTTGGTCAAAAGCAAATTGTTGAATGGGCGATTCTATGCACAAAGTTGCTGTAATAACGATATTCAATAATAAGGCAATAGATACAAAATTCCAAATTAACATAGCATTTCGACTCAATTTGTTTTTGACGAAGCCGAAATAGTAAATTAATGGAGCTGTTAAGCCTGCCAAAATATCAAAGTTTCGACCTTCAAAAGTCATAATTTCTGGAATTGCTCCTTGTAAGAAAAGCCATAACAAAACTATCTCAACAGGAATACGAATGGTGTGCAAAATGGTTAAGGCTTTAGCATCCAAACTATCTAAAAATTGCTTGCCTTGTTTTGTCAAAAATAAAGCGAAAGTCATAACAATGGTGGGGAAAACACCTGTTAAAAAGATTCTTGGAGGCAATACTTGTGTATTGTGATAGAATCCACTAAAAGTAATAATTATTTGTATCGCCAACCATCCCAACAAAATCACTAAAGTCATTTTAGAGTTTTGGGTGGCTCGATAAAAAAGATAAACTGTCAAAAAAGTAATTAGAATAAATGCCATGCTGATGTATAGTGGTAAATTGGGTAGCATGGGTTATTTTTTAAGTTTTTTAACAATGCTTCTAAGCATAGCAGGAACAGCTAAAGAGTGAAAGGGTTTTACAGGGATAAAGTACAATCTGCCCGTCCAGTTATGAAAGTATACAGTCGTTGTAATCGTCAATTTTTCTTTTTCTGTTGCTGACCTATCTATCAATAAAGAAACTCTAAAATCCAAATGTTTGTCATCTGCTCCAATAATCAATGCATTGTCACTTTTCTGAAAAACTTTGAATAAGCCAAAAGCCTCGCCAACTTCAAAGTTATAAGCTGCCAACATTGCTTCTCTATCCTCAGCCTCTTTCCCAACTTTCAAGCCAATGAATTTAACCAACTTATTACGTAACATAAAGAGCTTTTTTAACCAACTCGGTGCAGTCGAAAAGAAACCTCGTCCGACCTCTTCAATCGTAAGTGATGGTTCTTTAGTAGGTAAATTTGCAGAATAACTATCTTGGTAGTCTATGGTTTTTGCATTAGCCATATTTTGTGTTTTTTTGACAACTATCACCTTATTTTGCTGCAAATATCCTATGTATTTATCCTAAAATCAAGTAAAACTCATTGAACTGTCGAATTTGTGGGTTGAACTGTTGGCTGCTATCAAAGGAGACAAAGAGATTGAATTGAAAATTAACTGATACTTTCATTTTGAAGCTTATTCACAGAGATAATTAAAAAGAAAAGTGAAAGGAATTCAATTATAATTCTTCCCCAATGCCAATAACTCCATATAATTAATTCATTTTTTAGTTCTATATCAGAGAAAGCTGCTTGATAAAATGATTCATTTGCTTCATTGAAATAAATATAAACAGAAGAGATAAATAGAATCGTAAAAAAAGAAGAAATTAGGGAATATTTTAAAGCATTAGAGTTAATTAGTTTGCAATAAACCGACAGGGAAATAGGAATTAAAACTGCTATGACAGTTAAGATTGTATAAAATTTTATTATTGAAGGACCGAATTTATTATAATAAGCATAGAAATCAGTTGAGGATAGATATTGCCAATATGGAACAAGAAGTACTCCTTCAGTAATTTGACTGCCAATAAAAATTGCAAAAAAGACTATAGAAAAATAAAGTAAAAACTCTTTCATAACTTTGACAAATTAAAGATATAAATAAAAATCAAATTTAAAGAAAGCGAGCCTTGCGGTAAAAATAATATAGTTAGCTAATCGTTTGTCACTTTTACCCCAAAAATGGTTGGATTCGCTTTACTTTCAAAATAACTAATTCGTATAGAAGCCAAGAACCAAAAAATGTAACAAGAACCATTATTAACATTTTGAGGGAATAATGCATTGGTAAGTCCATTAAGTAACACCCACAAATAACAGTAATGGTCTGGTGTAATATATAAAAAGAGTAAACAGCCTGATTGCGATATTGAATTAATTGACTTTTCTTATTTAAATATTTGGCTGAGAATCCGAATATTGTTAAAATCCAACTCCACATATTTATTAGCCAATAGAAACTTAATGGTTATAAGTGGTAGAATGGCTAAGTACAAACTAATCGGTACTGTTTCCATCATTACCTTAGTCTTTTGAATAATAGCATTTTTTTCTTTCCGCAAAAAAAGAAATAAAGGGGTTGCCAATATTGACATTGTTAGCAAATATGGGAGAAACCATAAGTGATGCCAACTAAAATTTCCTTTTGGATAAATACCATTGAAATAGTGGGGATAAAATTGTAAAAAAGAACTGTAGTCCTGTCCTTGTGTAAGTCTTTCGAAACAAATTTGAGGTGGCACTATTACAAACATGCCAAATAATAAAGGAATGAATAAACGTTTAAATCTTTCCTTACGATATTGTTTTCCACTTTTGTAAGACAGTGCAAATCGGGTTTCCATACCTGAAATGACAAACAGTATTGGCATTCTCCATTGCTTAATGAATGCCATTGGATATTCAATCTAGTGAACTAAGTCATTATTTTTTATGTGCCAGTTCCATTCGACAAAAAACATTCCTATGTGATAAAAAATCAAAATGTCAAACACAATCACTCTAATCCAGTCTATATCATATCTTCTTTCTCTTTTTATTTTTGAGGTTAGATTTATTTTTATATTATGATACAGACCGTCCAAAATAGCCCTGATAGGAGTGGTATAGCTTACTTTTAGTGCCGTAGTTCTTGGTTCTTAGTGCTGTGGTTCGGTTCTACTGTGATTTGTGGTTCTTGTAAGCTATAATAGCGGATAGCAGGACTAAATGGCACGAAGAAGTACCAAGCCTTTCGCTCCAAAATTAGAAAATAACATACCACTAACTCCCTAATACAACAAATCTAAAAAAGAATCTGATAGCGAACATCAGGGAAAAATCCTCGCTGATACGTTGTTTCAATCGTGCCACTTTTTTCATTGAATTCCTGAATAAAAATATTTTTTTGATTTGTGACATTTTGTAAATCAATAGAAAAAGTTTGAGAAAATTTCTCGGCATTGTGGCGAAAACCAATTTTTAAATCTGTTCTAAAATAAGAATCATATTGATTGGTAAATGCTTCCCCTTCTACTAAAATTTCGTCACCTGCTTGTATGGATGCATTTACATCAATAGGCGTATAACGTCGTCCGCCTGAATACGTAATTTTGCTATCTAAAGTTAAAGAAAATTTATCGCTCAATTTAAATTCTTTACCACCCAATAAATTGAAAACATAATTGCTGTTAAATAAGGTGTTTCTTAGAACGCCATCACTGCCTTTGTATTGGCTATTGAAAAGGGAGGTGGTAAATAGGAAATAATATTGTTGGCTAAAGAATTTTTCTAAGGTCAATTCAATGCCATAATTCGAGCCTGTACCCTCATTCACCAAATTCAAACGGTCAGGAAAACCGAAGTCTGCGCCCGTATTCAACATCGAAAAGCTAGACGCAAAAGAGTCTACGGCGACATTGTATAAATACTGATGATAACCCTCCAATTTAATACGCATATTGGGGTTTAACAAATAGTCCCAACTCACGACTGCATGGGTACTTCGCACAAAATCTAAAGATTCATTGGATAACGTATTGGACGGAACTTCATCTTCTAAAAAGTAAATCAACACAGGCTGCATTTGGCTATGTAAACCGCCTCCAACCGAAAAGGTATGTCGTTTGGTCGGCTCATATTTTAAACCGATGCGAGGTTCTAAACTTTTGGAATCATTGAGGGTCAAATACTGTGCATGGATACCAGAATTTAAGGTCAATTTATCATTGAAACGGTGTTGCCATTGTGCGTACATTTGTATCAAATCAGTGTTTCCATCAAAATTAACATCGGGAATAAAACTATCATCTTCAATACGAACACTATCCTCCGCTTGAATGTCGTGTAATTCATAAATTGCACCAGCAGTAAAGCGATTTTTGGTATTGATTTTTTTATTGAATTTCCAATTAAGGGTGTAGCGCATTTGTCGATAATCTTGTCCAAAAACGTGTTCAAAAGTCCCATCTTCTTGCAAAAATTCTACGTGTCCTTTGGATTGTGTGCCAGAAGCCGAAAGCGTTAATTTAGAGAACGTTTGTGCGTTGAAAAAGTATAAATGCGATAATCCAACAACGCCCGTATTGGATTCAAATCGACTGTTTTCTGTATCATCATTAAATAAATTATCCTCGCCATTTTCATCTGCCTTAAACTCAATGTAGCTCATTCCACCTAATCCCCAAAGCGAAAAAATACCAGATTTTTCTGTTGGAAGATTTACCTTAAAGGTTAAGTCTTGGTATTGAGGAACAGCGAATCCCGTTCCAAATTGTATGCCCATTGCGTGAAGAACGCCCAAAGTAGAGTAGCGATAATTGGCTAAAAACGAAGCATTTTTGCCCACACTTAACGGCCCTTCTGCGCCCAATTCAAAACCGTTTAAACCAACTTGTCCTAAAAATTCGTGCTTATCAATATTGCCATTTCGCAATTTTAAATCAAAAACAGCCGAAGTCGCATTGCCATATTCAGCAGGAAACGCACTGGATAAAAAGTCGCTATTTTTCAAATTATTAATGTTGAGCATGCCGATAGGACCGCCCGTCGTACCCAATGCTGCAAAGTGATTGGGGGAGGGAATATCGACGCCTTCCATGCGCCACAACACACCCGTCGGCGAATTTCCTCGTACAATAATATCATTACGGTCATCACTCGCACCACTCACGCCCGCATAACTTTGTGCCATTCGAGCAGGGTCTTGTGTCGAACCCGAAAAACGGGACATTTCCTCAATCGAAATCGTCCTCGCACTCACCGTTGCCAATTCATTGATGGCTTGGTGTTTGTCTTTAGACGCCTTCACCACAACTTCTTCCAACGCACTCACATTTTCTTCCATCGCCACATTAAGGTCTACTTCCTTAGCCGAAGACACTAAAATATTAGACAAAACAACATCGTCATAACCAATATAACTCAGCTTGATACTTTGCCGTCCAATCGGAATATTTTCCAACTTAAAATGCCCATCTATATTCGTCGTTGTTCCCACAAATTCTTCACTCTCTAACAAAATAATATTGACACCGAACAAAGGATATTGCGCTTGTTTGTCGATGACCGTTCCCTTAATGGTTTGGAGCAGACTATTATCTTGCGCCAACAAAGCTGTTGTACACATCAAGAAAATCAAGGTTAGCAATGGCATTTTTTTCATATTTGTTGTTTTTTCTTCAAATATGAACCCTGCTACACCTAAAATCCAGCGAAACTCATTGAATTGTTGAATTTGTAGGTTGAACTGTATATATTTTTTTTTGTACAAAAGCCAACCTTATTTTAAAATATAATGTTATTTAAACATAACAGATTAAAATAGACGCCCATGAAAAATCTATCATTGATTTGCATCATTAAGCACTTTTGCCTGTAATGATGACAATACAATATTAGACCAATACTTTGATATAGCTTTTGGCGAATCCGCAAGGATTGCAGACTTTGACATTGAATTTGATGATTTGGTTGAAGAATCTCGCTGTCCTGTTGATCTAGCATGTATTTGGGAAGGACGAGCAGTCGTTTCTTTGGTAATCGTGGAAGGAACAGAAACAACAACTATTGAATTATCAACGGAAAATGATGTGGATGGAACAGATGGATCAACGGCTATTTATGGCGACCATCTTATCGAATTAATCACAGTGAATCCATATCCTACAGGAGATATGATGGCTCCAGAAGAAGATTATTTGATTGTTTTATAGGTAACAGATTTATAGTTTTTAAAATTAGGAGCGAAAGGTCAGGAGCTTCGTCGTTCCGTTTAGGCTCGCTATCCGCTACTATAGCCCTCATTAACCTATCAAGAATTATAGAACCAAACGAGAACTGTACGGACAAGGCATGCCTTGTTCCAACAATATCAACCACATAACCAAGCAAGGGCTATAACGCTACTATCGGGGCTATCTTAAACGGTCTCAACAGAGAAAAACGCCCCAATAGAGATTGATTTCGTATCAATAAATTGTCTAAATGATACGCAATAGAAATGCGTGCATCAATAGAAGTCCTGACCATGCAAAGTAGACTTGATGCGCTGCATTTATAGGGCGAGCATCCACAGGATTCGTAATAAATTGCAAATTCATAATGGTGGAATCTGTCAAGCCAATCCCATCAGGGCCATAGTGAATTTCAACCACAAACTCAGCTTCTCCCACAAAATGGCGATAGTCAGGATCAGCCAGCCAAGGCGGCATAGACCGCTCATCCACAACATGGTGAATTTCGTCTGCTACTTCCACCGCATCCTCATACGACATCAAATTAAAAGGCGCAATCCCATCATCATGATGACACGAAGCACAATTATCACAAACAATGGGTGCAATATGCTCACTCCAAGTATATTGTGCATTTAGCGCACAAGAAATACATAAAAAAATAAGAAAAGAAATAGAGATTTTCATGAGCCATCATTTTAGCCATTACAGATTTCAAGTCATAACTCTAAAAATACAAAAAACAAATCATCTCTCCAAAGGTCTCATGAAAAATAGGAGAGAACGGTAAATAGCTTCGTCGTCACGTTCAGGCCTGCTATCCACTATTATGGCTCAAAAAGAACCTATCTAAAACGTAAAATAACCACACAAACTACCAAAGCTACTTAAACCACAAAAACCAAAATAGCCATACCGTTTCTATCAGGTCTATTCTAAATGGTCTCAATCTCTATCAAATACTTACTTCTAAATGTAAAAATTAGAAAGGTAAAAGTTATCTGTGCGTACCAACCACAACCACATAGACCCGATAGCAGTGGTATGGTGGTAGGGCAGTAGATGTAAGGCATCTTCAAGATGCCTTACATCTTTGTGCGGAAGCCACCATAAGAACGAATAGCGGGCCCTGCGTTTATATGAAGCCTTTTACCGTTGTCTCCAAAAAATAAAAAAGCACCTTATAATTTATTTTATAAGGTGCTTTAGGTAAATTTTTTCAAAATAGATTATAGCTGCTATTTTTGTGATTCTGCAAGAAAAAGTAAGTGGATGAAATAAACGAAAATAGGCGTGGTAATGGCAAATCCAAATACATCTGTTATAGCAAGACTACCATATGCCCACAAAGTTGCTGCCGTAACAATGAATAATAATACGGCTGTAAACTTAGCTGCTTTTATAAATAAATTTTTATCAAATGGATAGCTCTTAATTTGTTGCCAATCAATCATATTCATTTGACTACTGCCGCCATTCGCTAACTGAACTTGTCTGACCGAAACAGATAATGTGATAAAGGTAAGTGTCAATAAACTTAAAAGAATTAACCCCCATTGAGACATAGTTGGAACAGCTGCAGGTGCAGCACAAGCATCACAAGAATTAAAAATAACCTGTGTATCTGTGCCATTAGTCCAACTTGAAAAATAACCTGCTCCAATAGCATGGTAAAAATTAGCTGTATAAACACCTGGATCATTTTCAACAGCTGTAACGCTAGAAAGGGCATTACCATTTATATCTAAGATGCCCGTAGGAGAGGTGGTTGTCCAGATCTGACCAGCTGAAGCAGTAATAATAACTGTTTCATAAATAAGGTCAATCATACCATCATCATCTAAATCAATATGATTGGGATTAGAACAATTACAAGCATCCTCGATGCTAAAACTTGTAGGTAAGTTTAGGGTACCAAGACATGCGCATTTATCATTAAGAAGATCATTGATAGTAGATGGATTTCCATCATCACAAGGATCATTCTCATATAAGCATTCACTTGCTCCTACTGCTTGCGCATCATAGTTACAGGCACCTTGATCGTTACAATCAACTTGACCATATAGCATAGATGAAAATAGAAACGTAAATGCAAGAAATAATTTTTTCATATTTTTATGATTAAAAGTGAGTTTATTTGGATACCATAAAAAAAAGAACAGATACACTTAGCAAATGTAGTATTTTTTATAATTATTTAAGAAGTAAATCGTGTTTATTTTTTTGGGTTTGTTTTTTTGCTAAAAATAAGTATTTATTTTTAGTAGATAAATATTTGATTATCAATGGTTTGTGTTGTGTTTGTTAGGTTTAAAATTGAAAAGTAAATATTGGCTAAATCCAAACCGTATAAATAGGACGTATATTTGATGTAAGCACTATTTATCACTTAAAACTAAACCTTATGATATTAGGAAGATACTTTTTAATGCATTTGCATCAAAAAGGATTGTTTGTATTGCTGGCTGCTATTCTATTGAGCAGTGTTACAGTAATAGCATCCAGTCACCGAGAAGCTCCCTTAATCGCAAATGACCCATTAGCAGATAATACAGATTTGTATGCTTTTAGAAGTCCAGATGATCCCAACACTGTTAGCATCATCGCAACATATATACCAGGTCAATTACCACAAGGTGGACCAAATTGGTATACATTTGGCGAAAACATTCGCTATGAAATTCACATAGACAATGATGTTAGTACTACAGGAGACGATATTATTTATCGTGCAACCTTCACTCAGGTAAACGAAGACCCAACGACTTTCTTTAACATTCGTTTGGGTGCGGAAAACTTAAAGACAACTTACTTACTAGAGCGTAGTATGGATGGAGGAGTGAGTTTTCAACCAATTGTAACCAATGGTACTGTTCCACCACCAAATATTGGCCCACGTTCTATTGAAAGTAGCGTTGGATTGGGTGCAACAGATTATGAATCATTGGTTCAAGGAGCAATCACAACGGCATCCACAGGAGAAACGGTATACTGTGGACCTGCGGAAGATCCTTTCTTTGTAGATTTAGGAGCTGTTTTTGACTTAGGAAACCTACCTCGCTTGGGAGAGCAATCAAGAGATGGACTTGCAGGATATAATGTGCATGCCATTGCTTTGCAAATCCCTATCTCAACGTTACAAAAAGATGGTTTAGATGTAGGACAAGCTACAGACATTTTAGATGGCAATTTTGTCATAGGTGTTTGGGCTTCTGCAAGTCGTCCAGCTATTCGTACCTTAGATCCATTGGGCGCAAAGCCTTCTGATACAGGAGATTGGGTTCAAGTTTCTCGTTTGGGAATGCCTTTGACAAATGAGGCAGTAATACCAATTGGTAGTAAAGATCGTTGGAACTTTTTGACTCCTTATAATGAAGATCCAGCTTATTTTGAATCTTTTTATAATCCAGAATTAGGATTATATATGGACGATGCTTTATTTGGAGGTGCTGTTCCAGCATTAGCTCCTTTAAGAATCCAAGAAAGTTCACTTGCAGGTTTATTCGGACCAACATTTCCAGGTTTTGATTTTACCAATGGAGCAGATGGTTTATTTGGTTTAAAAGGCAGTGCTGCGGTTGCAGGAACGGCTTTAGATGATGCAGTATTTGGAACATTATTGTTGCCTGCTGCTGCAAAACCTCGTTCAGTTGATTTATGGCCTGCTTTCCATACAGGTGTTCCTAATTTCCCTCCTTACCAATTAGCGAGCGGAAAAATGGGAAACCCTTTAAATCCAGGAAAACCATTTATCAATAACTTCTTACCAAATGGTGGAGATATGTTGCGTTTAAATATGGCAACACCTGCGACACCTCGAAATTCAAGTGATTTTAATTCTTTAGGATTGGTACAAGCTGCAGTTTTAGGTTTAACAGACCCAACTTATGCAGGAAATACCAACATTGAGTTTATTCCGAATATGGATGGATTTCCAAATGGTCGTCGTTTGGAAGATGATGTAACTCGTATTGAATTACAAGCAGTTGCAGGAGTCGTATTAGCGGCTGTAGGACTGTGGTATGATGATTTTGATGCGACAGATCCAGCAGCATCACCTGTTACACAAGATTTGTTAGATGTAATTACATATACAACAGGTGTAGAGAACAATGATGTACCTTTTAGATCAGCATTCCCTTATTTGGCAAACCCAAGTAGAGGAACAGATGTAAGTAATCCTAATGAGTCATTGGCAAATAGCCAAGCAGGTCGTACAGGTTTATTTGTATCAAACACAGCCAATCCAGGAATCAATATTTATCAGCCTTCTTTGGCAGATATAAACCAAACAATTTCTATCGAAACAGATCAAGCCGATGGGAATGGTGTTGTTGTTGATGAAGCAAGTGATGTGATGTTCCAATTATCAAGAGCAACTTCTACAATCAAAGTATTCAACTATGCAAGTAGTGTGAAAGGAAGTGCAATTCCATCTGCAAGTTTTACAGATCCAGGAATGGTAAGTGGCCGTGAAATCGCTTATGATGCTGCCAATGATATTCTTTATGTAGCTGATCACGATGCAGGCGTTAGCGCAATCTTAGCCTACCACAATGCATCAACGTTGAGTGGAACAGTTAGCCCAACTCGTGTATTGTCTTTAAATGGACGTCCATGGGGTATCAGTTATGATGCTGCCAATGACCGTATGTACGTAGCCAAAGATATAACTGATATGTACCAAACATACGATAATATCTCTACCGCAGCAAGTGGTATGTTAATGCCAACTACTGAAACGGCTTTAACAGGTATGACAAGAGTACACGGTATTCACTACAATGAAGCTTCAGATATCTTATTTGTAACAGAAATTACGGCTGCATCAGGAGCAGGATTTGATACAGATGGTGGTATTCATATCATCGAAAATGCAAGTACTGTTGTGGCAGGAAATCCAAGTATGATTATGGCAGACAGAATCATTGCAGGACCTAATACTTTATTAGGAAACCCTGTAGATGTTGATTACAATCCAGCCAATACGACAATTTTGATTGCAGAAAAAACAAAAGGTGGCTTTATTTTAGGATTTGATCTCAATGATTCAGGTGATGTAACACCTACCATTGCAAGAACATATGCTGTTCCTGAAGATATTTATTATGCTGCAACAAGCGGTAAATTATATGCTTCTAATACAGCAAATCCAGGCGTTGCAGTTTTTCAAGACAGTTTTGCTGGTTGGATAAATGCTCCTGAAATGATTGCTTCTGGACAAGTAGACGGAAATGGTATCATCTATGATGAAACCAATGATTATATTCTTCAATTATCTCGTGCTACGGCTACTGTAAAAGTATTTGATGGCATGAATAACTTAGTAAACAGTTTTACAGATCCAGCTATTACAAGTGGACGAGAAATTGCTTTAGATAAAGTAAACAGTATATTGTATATCGCCAGCAATAGCGATAGCAAAATCTTGGCTTACGATGATCCTTATTCTTTAAATGGAACTGTAAGTGCAAGTCGAGTATTAAACCTTAATGGTCAGCCTTGGGGAATCACTTACGATCAAGTAAATGATAGGTTATTTGTTGCGAAAGATGTAACAGATGCATTCCAAGTCTATAACAATCCTGCTTCATTAGATGGTACAGTTTCACCAGATAGCGAAATTTCAATAACAGGTGCAACTCGTGTACATGGTATTACTTATTCGCCAATACTTGATGTTTTGGTTGTTACAGAAATTGGCGCAGCTTCAGGTGGCGCATTTAATATGGACGGAGGATATTATCTAATTGGTGGTGTAAGTGGTGCCATTGCAAGTGGTGCAACCAGTTTAACGCCAACTCGAACAGTAATTGGAACAAATACAAAAATGGGGAATCCTGTTGATGTAGCCATTGATGATAGAGATGGAGGGCATTATATTTATATAGCAGAAAAAACAAATGGAGGAAGCTTATTAATCTTTGATGCAGCCGCTACAGGCGATGTTGCCCCTGATTTATTTGTACGCTACCCAGATGTTCCAGAAGATATTTATTTAGATACTTCTAAACCTCTATTTCCTTAAAATAAGTCTAAGATTGTATCAGGATAAAAACGCATTTTTTAGCAATCAGTTCTTTTATCCGATAAATCTTTTTTTGTGATAGATAAGTGAGTAGGAGTATATTTTATACTCCTACTTTTATGTCAGTAAATCACTTTTTAGACTTCAGTTATTTTTCAATTTTTAAAGTAAATATAATGCAATATATAAAATTATACCTTGCACTCATTGTACTGTTTTTATTTCAAACAGTCTTGCAAGCATCGAGTCATCGAGAGGCACCCTTAATTGCGAATGATCCCTTAGCAGATAATACAGATTTATACGCATTTGTAAGCCCTGATGATCCTTCAACAGTTACGTTAATTGCCAACTATATTCCTGGTCAATTACCACATGGAGGACCTAACTACTATACCTTTGGTGAAAATATTCGTTACGAAATTCACATTGATAATGATGTAAGTACGACAGGGGATGACATCATTTACCGTGCAACTTTTACACAAACGAATAACGATCCAACTACTTTTTTTAACATTCGTTTAGGAGCAGAAAATCTTCAAACAACCTATCTCTTAGAACGTAGTATAGACGGAGGGAACTCTTTCCAAACAATTGTTACTGACGGGGTTGTACCACCACCGAATATTGGACCACGTTCTATTCAAGGTGGAGCAGGTTTGGCTGCATATAGTCACGAAAGATTGATTGAAAATTCAATTACAACCGCATCTACAGGAGAAACAGTATACTGTGGACCTGCAGAAGATCCTTTCTTTGTGGATTTAGCAGGGGTATTTGATTTAGGAGATTTGCCTCGTCAAAATGGTGAGTCAAGAGATGGATTAGAGTGTTATAATGTACATTCTATTGCCATCAAAGTGCCGATTTCTACTCTACAAAAAGAGGGCAAAGAAGTTACAGAAGCGGTAGATATTTTAGATGGAGAATTTGTGATTGGTGTTTGGGCTTCTGCAAGTCGTCCTGCCATTCGTACACTCAATGCAGGCGCAGGTACAGAATCTTATGCTGGTGATTGGGTACAAGTATCTCGAATAGGAATGCCTTTAACCAATGAAGCTGTTATACCAATAGGAGCTAAGGACGAATGGAATGCAAGAACACCTTATAATGAGAATCCTGCACACTACGAGTACTTCTATAATCCAGAATTAGGATTATATATGGATGATGCTTTATTTGGAGGTGCTGTTCCAGCATTAGCTCCTTTAAGAATCCAAGAAAGTTCACTTGCAGGTTTATTCGGACCAACATTTCCAGGTTTTGATTTTACCAATGGAGCAGATGGTTTATTTGGTTTAAAAGGCAGTGCTGCGGTTGCAGGAACGGCTTTAGATGATGCAGTATTTGGAACATTATTGTTGCCTGCTGCTGCAAAACCTCGTTCAGTTGATTTATGGCCTGCTTTCCATACAGGTGTTCCTAATTTCCCTCCTTACCAATTAGCGAGCGGAAAAATGGGAAACCCTTTAAATCCAGGAAAACCATTTATCAATAACTTCTTACCAAATGGTGGAGATATGTTGCGTTTAAATATGGCAACACCGCCAACACCAAGAGCATCAGCAGACTTTAGTTCTTTAGGATTGGTTCAAGCTGCTGTTTTAGGTTTAACGAATCCTGTTTATGCAGGCAATACCAACATTGAGTTTATTCCAAATATGGATGGATTTCCAAATGGTCGTCGTTTGGAAGATGATGTGACTCGTATTGAATTACAAGCGGTTGCAGGAGTTGTTTTAGCAGCAGTTGGTTTATGGTACGATGATTATGACGCAACAGATGCGACGGCTTCACCAGTTACGGACGATTTATTAGGCGTAATTACCTATGATACAGGAGTTAATGAAAATGATCAGGCATTCCGTTGCGGATTCCCTTATGTTGCTTCTCCTTATTCTGGAACAGGCAATTGTAGTGGAAGGTTGGCAGCACCTTTAGTAAACGAAGCTTGTGATGCTTTCCAAATTTGGGTAGATGTTATTTGTGGAGATTTAAATGATCCATCTTACAATGTTTTATTAGATGTTAGTGGAGGTACAGAACCATATATGATTGATATTGATGGCTTAGGCGTGGTTACTTTAAACGATAGCGACCTTCCTTTTGTCGCAGGACCATTCGCCATAGGTTCTGGATATACGTTTACAGCAACTGATGCGACTGGTTGTGAAGCAATGGAAACACAACAAGTTGTAGATTGTGTGGTAACTGCGGTAGAATTAATGGAGTTTTATGGAGAAACTGCCCTTGAAGGCAACCAATTATATTGGGCAACAGCTTCTGAAAATAATAGTAAACACTTCGTTATTCAACGAGCGATAGACGGACTTAATTTCAAAAATATAGGTATCGTTGAAGCAGCAGGACAATCCAATACAAGATTAAATTATGCTTTATTGGATAATGCAGCTCCTGAAGGTATTGCTTACTACCGTTTGGTAGAAGTAGATACAGATGGAAAAGAAACGGTATCAGCAGTGATTGTTTTGGATAGAGCTGAAGAAGCAAATACATTTGGTGTGACTAATATCTATCCAATTCCTGCAAAAGAAACGTTAACTGTAGAGGTACTTTCTTCTACAGAAAGCATGATAACCGTAGAATTATATGATGTGTCTGGACGAAAAATATTCACCCAAACACAAAAACCACAAGAAGGATTGAATACGATTCAATTAGATATAGCTGAATTGCCAGCAGGCCATTTATACTTACAAGTATTACAAGATTCTAGAATGTTTAGTACGCAATTGGTCAAACTTTAATATTGGATACCAACTCGATCAGTTGTTTAGCAGGATGTTCATACACAAACATCCTGCTTTCATTACTTATAAATCTGTTTAGCAGGATGTTTTTATAGACAAACATCCTGCTTTCATTACTTATCACGTCTATTACTTATCACATCTATCACAAAACAAAAGACTTACAAAATGAAAATAAATATCACAACCATTACTTTCATTACCATATTATTTTTTGGTGCATTACAAACAACAAGCTGTGTAGAAGAACAAGCACAAGCTAATACCACAAAGACAACAAAAGACGATACAAAAAAACAAACAGTCGTTGAGATTCCTGCCCTTCAGGAACGACAAGGAAAATTGGCGGAACTTCCTGAGTGGAGTGCCATTTGGCAAAAAGGACAAAACCTCCACCAAAAAGTTGAATTAACGGGAGATGCCAAGTCTGCCTTATATTTAGCAGCCTTGTATATGCAGGAAGCCCGTATTACAGGAGAACACCCATACTACTACAATGCTGCTTTGGATGTACTGAATTTTGTCATAGAAAACCCACCCAAAGAAAAAATCTTACAATATCAAGCATTAACAAGCAAAGCATCTGTTTTATTATCTCAACACCAATTTCAAGAAGCCTTAGAAGCAGGACAAGCAGCCCTCCAAATTGAAACACATGACGCTCAAGTTTATGGAGTGCTTTGTGATGCCAATGTAGAATTAGGAAACTATGACGAAGCCGTTAAAATGGGCGACAAAATGATTAGCATCAAACCTGATTTGCGCTCTTATGCTCGTATTTCATATCTACGAGAACTATATGGCGATTATAAAGGAGCGATTGAAGCGATGGAATTAGCCATTGCAGCAGGTGTACCAAGTCACGAAAATACCGCTTGGGCAAGACATACTTTAGCCAACTTATATTTAGAGTATGGAGATTTGAAAAACGCAAAAATACAATTAGAAACTTGTTTGGCAGAGCGACCTACTTATGCTTTTGCCATTGCGACCTTAGCCGATATTGAGTTAGAAGAAGGCAACATCGAAGCCGCTTCCCAAAGAATAGACGAAGCTTGTGCGCTAATGCCAGAGTTTTCTTTCTTTGTAACTAAAGCAAAAATACAAAAAGAACAAGGCAATGAAGCCGCTTTTGACAAAACACGCCAAGAATTATTGGTGATGTTACAAGAAGATACAGAAAGCGGACACAACATGAGCTTAGAAACTGCCAACATCTATCTTGAATTATTTGGAGACACGGACAAAGCGTTAAGTGCTGTAACAGAAGAATACGAAAAAAGACCCAACAACAACGAGGTCAATAAATTAATGGGAACAGTCTATTTTCAGAAAGGAGACTACAAAAATGCACAAAACTACTTTGAAAAAGCTTCAACAACTAAATGGCAAGCTCCAGAGTTGCTGTGTATGAAAGGAATTGCACTTTGTGAAAATGGCAATTATAAAAAAGGAAAAGAAGTGTTAGCCTCGTCGCTAAAATACGAAAAATCACTTGATAAAAAACTATACCTCAAAGCCCAAAAAATGATGGAAAAAGGCTAAGAGATACCACTATTCAGTCTTTTTATTTACAAATTGATGAAAGACTGTTTTTCAAATGCTGGGAGCATAAGAACACACATAATTTGGGGAATTTTTAATATAAAACTGCCTTTCTGTTTTTACCCTTTACAGAAAAGGCAGTTTTTTATGCCAAGAGCATAAGTACACACATAATTTTAGGGAATATTCAAAATGACTGTCTTTTCTGCTTATAATTGCAGAGAAGGCAGTTTTTTTTGATTTGGAGAGAACGGTGGAGAGCTTCGTCGTTACGTCCAGGCCTGCTATCCGCTACTATAGCCAAGAATCAACGAATCTAAGAGGTAAAGTAACCACAAAAACTACTTGAATCACATAAACTAAGTATGGCTATAACGCTACTATCAGGTCTATTTTGCATGGTTTTACACAAAAAAAGAGCGACAGCAATCCAAAATAAAGACTTCCTTCGTATATAAGTCATCAAGCATCTTAAAAAGAATATCTAATAACATATTTCATTTTATGGTTAATAACATAATGAAATTACTAAAAATAAGACTTATGTGGAATCAAAATCCCTCCTAAGTACACTGGAAATTAAATAACTGCCTGTTTGGACTCTACCTAAATCATTGATTTTCAATTGATGACTCAATAGACAAAAATACAAATTTTTTTTTAATTTACACTGTACCAAGTAATAGATAAAAAATAAGGTATCGATGTTAGGCAAAGAGATTTGGGCGAAAAATGTAGGCGTAGCAGGGCTACGACGAGGCTTTTCAACGAAATATATCGAATCGGACTGGCGACCCAGCCTAAATCATTAAGTTGTTTTTTTACTATTACTAAAGACCAAAATTACCGAATATAGTATTAAATTTTCAAGTTGTTGATTTTATACTATCTTTGCTAAAAACAATAAATATCATAATATTTAAAACAATTTTAAAATCCTATGGAATCTGGAATACTTGAAGGTTATATTCTAGGCTTAATTAGTAAAGAAGAAAGAGAAGAAGTGGAAAGGTTAATGGAATCTCAAGAAGAAATTCGCTTAGAGGTTTTTCGCATTAGCCAAGAAATAGAGGGCTTTGCTAAAAAACAAGCAATTCCACCAGATGTAACCATCAAGCCATTGTTGATGGGCATTATTGACTATGATACAAGAATTGGAAATGGAGAAGTTGTAACAAATCCACCAGTATTAGGCGAAAATTCTAAAATTGAAGACTATGCCGATTGGCTCAACCGAGAAGATATGGTCTTACCACACAATTTTAATGAGGAAATACACCTGAAAATTATCGGCTATAATGCCGAAAAAACGACGGGTATTCTGTGGCTAAAATCTGGTGCACCTCCTGAAACACATGAGACAGAATTAGAAAGATTCTTGATTGTGGAAGGAACTTGTGATATTATAATTGGCAATAAAGTACATTCTTTAGTAGCAGGCGATTTTTTAGAAATTCCTCTTTTTATTGAACACAGGGTAAAAGTAACATCTTCTATTCTTTGCAAGGCCATTCTTGAACGATTTTCAGTAGCAGCATAAAAAACGTTGAGACTGTGAAATATAGACCCGATAGTAGTGGTATGGTGGCGAATCGGTAGGGGCAAGGCCCAAGTGTCTGCCCGCAGCGCATGCCAGCCACCATAAGAACGAATAGCGGGCCCATACGTTCATACGAAGCATTTTACCATTGTCTCCAAGAAAACAAAACAAAGAAGCATGAAAAAACTATCAACAATTATTTTTGTGTTAGGATTGTTTTTCTCACAAAATATATGGGCAGCAGATTTAGCCTTATTGGGTGTCGGATTAGATACCTATCTTGTGCCTGGCGAACACGAAGTCGTTGTCTATGTCGAAAATACAGGAAGCTCCACCATTACTTCTTTTGAACTGTCTTGGTCCATCAATGGCGAAACAGATTCACACGTTTTTGAAGAGGTCGATTTTGATGACAACGATGATATTCACGCAATCACTTTACCAAATCTCATAATAGTAGATGCAGGAACAACGGTCTCAGAATTGAGTATCAACGTGGAAGAAGTCAATGAGGGAACGGATTCTGATGACAATAACGACGAAATAAACCACACAATTCGACGATTGAGTGCAGATATAGAAAAAAACATACTTTTAGAAAAAATTACGGCTACTTGGTGTCCCAATTGTCCAGAAGGAGACGCAAGAGTTGCCGAAATTCAAGAAATGTTTCCTGGTAGATTTTTAGATGTACATTGGCATCGTTCCGATGAATTTAGTATTTCAGAATTTGATGATTTAGACGATATTTATGGTGGTGGACAGCCAAGAGCAATGTTTGACCGCCATGTTTTTCCTGAATTTGTGGTAAGCAGTGCAGCCTCTTCTACGCCAGGATTCTATCGAAAAAACTATTTTACAACAGTTGCAGCCTATCGAACATCTTCCAACGCTCCAGTACATTTGGCAACAGAAGTAGACTATTCTTCAAGTTCTCGCAATTTGACGGTAGATATAGATGCAACATTTTATGCGGAAATGGAAGCAGGCGCAGAGTATCGCCTTAATTGCTACTTAATCGAAAATGATATATTGGCAGATCAGGATAACCACGATGATGACATCAACAATGGCGATGATATAGATGATTACGAGCAAAAAACAATTGTTCGAGCTGCTTTAGGAGGCATTTGGGGCAGCGAAAATAGCTTGCCTTCGAGCTTAGAAGAAGGAGAAACCTACAGCCACCAATTTACCTACGAAGTTCCCGAAGAATTTGATGATGACAATTTACATGTCATCATTTTGGTGCAACGCTACAACGAAGACAACGATTTTTATGAAAACGAAATTTTAAACGCATTGCAAGGAGAATTTGATTCGACAGATGAATTGGCAATAGAAGTGATTGAAACCAATAATTGTAATATTTCTGTAGATGTTCCAACAATTTCGAGCGATGTAGCATTTTTGTGTGATGGAGATGTGGCGACCTTGACAACCAATGAAAGCGCACCATCAGGTTTTGAGTACCAATGGCAACTCAGTGGGAACGACTTAGAAGATGAAAATGGGGAAGAATTAGAAACAACAACGCCAGGAAGTTATACAGTTTACCTCACCGATGGCGATGGTTGTACCTCACAAAATGCCGCAACAATTTTTATTCCTTTACAAACCTTACCAGGCTACAACGTTGAGATTGACACCGACGATAATACAATTGCCGTATCAACGAATTTCACCAGCAACCCACAAGGCGTCGATATTGAATGGTCGTTAGGCGATGGAAATTACGTGACAGGCTACGATTTTGAATATACTTATGAGCAAGCAGGGACCTACTCACTTTGTCCAACAATCAGCAACGACTGTGCGACGATAGGCGAGTGTTATTTAGTGGTCATCGAGCATCCTTACCAATTAGACGCAAAGGTTTTGTTAGAAGGGCCTTACGACAACGATGGCGAAATGCATGCAGATTTACAAAACATCATTCCCCTAAACCAACCTTATAACGTTGAACCTTACAACTATGAAGGCTTAGAACAATTGCCCGAAATTTCCAGTGATATGGTCGATTGGATATTGGTAGAGGCAAGAACGGGAACACCAGGAACAACGGAAATGAATACAGAAATTGTAGAAACAACAGTAGCATTACTTTTAGCAGATGGAAGCATCAAAGACTTAAATGGCGTGTCGGGTGTCGGTTTCAATAATTTAGAGGATGGTGAAGATTATTATTTTGTGATTCGCCACCGAAATCATTTAGACATCATTTCGGCTAATTCAGTAGAAGCTGATAACAATATGAGTTATGATTTTACCTTAGCAAGCGCACAAGCGTCAGGAAGCAATCAACTTAAAGCGAGTGACGACGGTTTTTTCTATATGTTTACAGGGGATTTCAGTCAAGATGGCGTCATCCAAGTTTCCGATTATGATGTATGGAAAGCAGCCCCTGCTATTTTAGATAATTACGAAATTACAGATGCCAATTTAGATAGAGTAGTACAATTGACAGACTTTGATTTTTGGTTACCAAACAAAGCTAAAATAGGAAATATAGAAATTCGATATTAGATATTATGATTACCCTAAACTAATAAAACTATCGAGACTAATAACACAGCAGAACTTATCATTCAGATTAAAAAAGGCAATCAAGTAGCCTTCTCAAAGTTATATGACTTGTACAGCCCAAGCCTTTATGGGATTGCTTTGTCTATAGTCAAAACAGAGCAAGATGCTGGAGATGTTTTACAAGAAAGTTTTGTGAAAATTTGGAAAAATATTAAAACCTTTGATGAAAAAAAAGGAACAATATTTACGTGGATGCTCAATATTACAAGAAATACAGCAATTGATAAATACAGAAAAATCAAGAAGATTTATACAAGAGAAAAAAATGAATTTATAGATTCGGGTATCAATTTTAAGAACACAGATTTTATAGGAATCAAAGAACTCATCAAACAACTTCGACCAGAACATGTCGAAGTTATCAACGAATTGTATTTCAAAGGAGCCACCCAACAAGAAGCATCAGAAAGCCTTAATTTACCATTAGGCACTGTCAAATCAAGAGCTAGGGCTGCGATGAAAGAACTACGAAAAGTCTTTAAAATAATTACAACACTGTGGTTTGCGTTATTTAATGGTTTCTAGCAAAAAGTGAATAATAAGGAGAGAACTGTTAGGTGCTTCGTCGTGATGCATGGTCTCGCTATCCGCTTATGGATGGCATCTCCAAGATGCCTTGCCTTTTTCGCAATACATTCTGCGAAAAGCCTAAAAATCGCCAACGCTGCATCCAACCACTACTATCGAGTCTATTTTGCACAGCTTGAACCTTAAAAATAAGGCTTAGAAATTGAAAAAGAAAAACTTATTAAGGTTGCTACCTTTACCTCTGAAACTCTTAACTACCTACATTTTTTGACCATTACTAAGAAACATTTTTTCTTGAGCAGACCAAATATAATGATTGTGAATATATCCTTTCCCTTTTTTGAAATATTGATTGTTGCTGGTTGATTCAAGAAACGTTGATTTACCAATACAAATTTTTTTATGAAAAAAAGCTTTTCCTCCACAATGACGACAACCAGAAGTTTCTATTTCAAATGTTGTTTGTAGAGATGTTTGATTTTGACATTTTTTGACTAAAACACCTGAGCCTTTACAAAAAGAACATTTTTGATAAACAATATAAGAAAGGTTGGTTTTACTCCATTTTTTGGGAAGTAAAACAATAGAATGCATGGTTATTTTTAAAAGCCTAAATTCTTGTTGTGACAAAAAATGTTTCTTAGATAACAAAAAATAGGAAAAATAAAATAGAACAAAAACAATAGTAGCAAGTACAATAAAAAGGTATATCATAATAATAACTTTGTTTAGGAATGTTGTAGAAATAAATGTGATTTTTCTAGCAAAGATATTTTTTGATAGATGATCGGACCGCCGAAACGGGCAAAAACGTAGCGGTTCGACGCTTCGACATAGCAGGGCTATGACGAGGCTTTTTAACGAAATATATTGGAAAATATCGGCTCGGACTGGCGATCCAGCTAAGAAGTAACAGTTATTTTTATAGCATTCCTTATTACATCGTAAATTAAATAAGTATATATTTTTGAATTACGCAAACCATTGATTTTCAATTGATGACTCGATAGATCAAAATGTATAGAAATTTAATTTCCAGTATACTTATTAGATAGTATCATATAATATACGCAGTACATAGGTAAATAGATTTAGAAGAAATCGCACATTGAATAGTAAAAAAAAAAATTTATCAAAAAAAAATCTCCTTTGAGTTTTTCAGATATACACACTAAAGAACAACACCTTGTTGAACTTCTTAGAAAGCAAGATCAACAGGCTTTAAACCTACTATATGATAAATATGGGCAGGCTTTGTTTGGCGTAATCTACCGTATTGTAAAAAATAAGCAAATTGCAGAAGAAGTATTGCAAACAACCTTTTTCAAAATATGGGATAAAGGAGCCGACTATGATCCCCAAAAAGGAAGACTATTTACGTGGATACTCAATATTGCTCGTAATACGGCCATAGATAATACTCGTTCAAAATTTTATAAAGAAGCTTTAAAAAGTGAAAGCTTAGACATTGATAAAATAGATCAAGGAATCAGTAATGAAATTAAAATAGACTTAATTGGATTAAATGATTTTACAAAACATTTAAAGAAAGAACAAAAGCAAGTCATAGATTTGGTTTATTTTCATGGATATTCACATACAGAAGCGGCAAGAGAACTAAATATACCGTTAGGAACAGTTAAATCAAAAGTGAGAGCATCTATTAAATTACTAAGAAAACTTATGCTGTCCGAATAATTATGAATGTGCAAGGATACATAGCATCTGGAATACTTGAACTCTATGTGAGTGGAGCCCTTTCTGAAAAAGAAATGGTAGAGGTTTCTGCTATGATAAAACGATACCCAGAAATTCGACAGGAAGTAGAAGATATTGAACAAACACTCCTCACGTTTTTTGCCAACCAATCAAACAAAGATAAATCTGCTAATCTCAAAGAAAATATCTTAAAAAAGATAACTACTGAGATACAAAAAGAAGACATAAATAAGGACACAGAAAAGAAGGATACTAAAGTCATCCCTATTCAACAAACAGAGCCTAAAACAGAAAAAAGATTATTATTGGTTGCTGCTTCTATAGGATTATTATTGTGCAGTCTATTTGGTAATTTTCTATTATATACTTCTCTTAAAAACGCTCAAAAAAGTTTAGCAGAAACTCAAAAAAGATTGACAGCTTTAGAAGCTGAAAGTATAAGAATTGCAGAGAATGCAAGCTTTTATGAAAAAAAATATTCTGAAATAAGAACGTATTTTAAAGCCATTCGAGATTCCCAATTTAAAACGATTGCATTAACAGGTCAAAAAATATCTCCTAATTCCAAAGCAGTTGTTTATTGGAATGCTGAAAAACAAACAGTTTTTATAGATGCCAATCAATTGCCACCCCCACCACCTAATAAAGTATATCAATTGTGGTCATTAAAATTAGAACCCCTTACGCCAAAAGATGCAGGAATCATTGAGGGATACGTTTTAGGAGAAGACAATTTCTTCCAGTTAAAAAATGTTGCAAATGCAGAAGCTTTTGCCATTACTTTAGAACCTGCTGGAGGCAACATAAATCCAACCTTAGAACAGCTCTATGTCATGGGAAAACTTTAAATAAGTATCGGGATATTGCGCCACCATTCTTTCCTTCATTTTTTATTTACAAAAAAAAATATTGATGTAATCCAAATCTAAACCTTGTTTCGTATATATGTAATAAGGGATGATTTCTTTTCAATAGATTATTTAACTAAATCAATTTGAAGCAGTTGTGGACAATTATCCCTTTTAAAATATATACATTTTAGTAGCAAAAAATGGGGTTTTGTTATTAAGCTAATTTAATCTGAAAGATAGGAAAACTTTTGAGAGAGTGATGTACTATCCTTTCATTTTAAAAGTGTTGTTGTTATTTGTACTATTCTATTCTGGTAGTACTTTGTTTCATTCAAATAGGGAGAGACACTGTAAGTGCTCTCTCTATTTTTTTGTTACTGACAAATTTATCTCAACATTTGATGATGGCTTCTTTTTGTCATCTACTTAGTTAAAAAATCTCGTCATGGCTATGGCTACTCCATTTTTTGCCCCTCATCACAAATGTAACCTTTTAATTCTGTCACACTACTTAGACCTAAGCAATCCTAATTCGGTTCAAGAATTTTGTCTCACGGAACAAGCGCAAAGAATTTTCACGCAAAGCTCAACAAGAAACCAATCTCTCTGTGACCTTTAGGAGTAGGTACGAAATAAGCCCGTAATTTAGTCGTCGGAGATATGAAATTTCTCAAAGAAATGTCATATCTAAGAATTTATTTCGTACATGTTGAAACTGTTCGGCGAATACTTTTCCACTTTCAAATAGAACCGCTATAGATTTAAATAGATTTGACAATCACCCTTTTTTCAGGAAATTGTATCTTAGGAAAACAGGTGAAAAACCAAATAAGTACAACAACCAATAATCCAAAGTAGGTATAAATGATAATATTATGAACATAGTTAAGCACATAAATTATTGTTTCGTTGGAAAATCCTACCTCAAAACGCTCATAATAAGTCGAAAATTTTAACAAAATAGAAAAGCCTGTTTTGAATAAAATGAACAAAACTAAAAAAGAAAAAGCGATAAAAAAACTTAGAATTTTTTCTTTCCATCGAATAGGTGTGGCTAAAACTAAAGCAGCCAAAAAAATAAAAAACATAGAAGATGTTGTCCAGCTATTTAGAGGAAATTTTACGGGATTAATTTGTGTTGTTTTCAATCCCTGTTTTCTTGCTTTATCAAGTGCCTTCTTTTTTTGTTGTTTGCTTGTCATGACAAATTCTAAGTCATAGTGTTTTTGATTGCGTAAAGGTTTTAAGGTAATTTCACCACCACTCCCAAAATTAGCATATACCGTTTCTATACTTTTTTGATAGGTATTACGCATAAAATCTTTTCCCCCCCAAGTTACAAGACTGAACAGCAATATATAAATGACCAGAAATAGACCCAAGCTTTTTAAAATAAAACGTTGCATTATTGGTATTTTAGCGTTTAGATAAGGTTGTTTCATTAAGCGAATCGACCCACACAAATAAAGCTGCCAAAGTAAGAACGATAAACAAAATTTGCCAAATACTTTCGTGCATAATATCAAAAATACTTGGTAGGTGTATACCAATTATATAAAGGGAAACAATGCGAATCAGATTAAGCAAAATTAAAAAGACACTTCCCCACAAAAGTCCTTTAGCTTTTTGGGACAACGATGCAGGATAAATCACAACAGCACACAAATAAATCGCCATACCTTCTATACCATCACATCCATTCTGAATGCCAATTGAAAATTGTTGGGAAGTAATAAGATCTTGATGAGAACTTACAGAATAGCCCAAAATATTCAAGACAAAACTGCCTGTTTGGGCATATAGTTTTGCAATGAAAGGAACAATGGTCGTTTGGAAAATAGGACTTGCCCACAAAATATAAAACAGCCCCATAAATACGATGAATCTTAGGAGCAAACGATTGACAAGCGATTGGCTAAATCGAAGCCAAATAGTTTTAAGTCGATGGAAAAGGGTGGGAGGTTTTGTGATGGGCATGGTAAGTTTTATGTTTTGTGATAGAGATGGTAAGTTTATAATATAATATTTACGAAATAGAAATGATAATTGGATTGAACCATCCGAAATAATCTTTAGGGATTTGCACCAAAGCGACAGCCAAAAAGGGGTACAAACCATGCAAACTAGACCTGATAGTAGTGTTATGGTGGCGTGGTTGCAGCTTGTAAGGAACACGATCCGTCGTGGTTGTTCTTCCCTAAAAATTCGGCAAGCCACCATAGTAGCGGATAGCAGGACTTAGCGCAACGATGAAAGACAAACCATTCTCTCCAAAAATAAAATGACAAAAATGAACGTATTATCTCAAAAATAAGTTATAATAACAAAAAAACAAAAAAATGGGCGGTAACTTATTCAAATTGGGACGTTTGCCCAAAGCACAATATCAAGTTTTAGAAGCAGAAATCAAACAATATCTGCAAAAAAAATTACCGAATCAATACTATATTCCCCGATATTATGCTGACAAAGCAGATTTTGGAGATATAGATGTTATTGTGTCCATAGCCGATAAAAAAACCGATTGGCGAAACCTTAAAAACGACATTATCAGCGATTTAAACCTTCAAGAATCCAAATCGACAGGGGCAATTTTTAGCACCGTTTATAAAGATTTTCAAGTCGACTATTTCTGTGTTGCCCCCAAATATTTAGAAAGCACTTACCATTACCTATCTTTCAACGACATCGGCAATTTAATCGGCAAAATTTTCAAGCGTTTTAACCTGAAATATGGCGAAAAAGGCTTAGAATACGTTTTTAGACGAGCAGACAATCACTACAAAAAAGAAATTTCCATTTCCAGAGATTTTGAAAAGATTTATCGTTTTTTGGGCTTAGATTACGAACAATGGCAAAAAGGCTTTCAAAGCCGAACCGAAATGTTTGAGTGGATTATCGCCTCACCTTACTTTTCCGTCGTTCCCTACCAAAAAATGAGCGCAAATACCACTAAAAGAGCAAGACATCGAGCCACCATGCAGCGATTTTTAGCCTATCTCGACACTGAAAATATCACAAAAACCTACGAATTCTTAGAAGATAAAGATGACTATTTGCCTTTCATTGACACAGAATTTCCAGAAGCCAAATTATTAGCAAAAATCGCCAAAGAACAGGGGCAAGAAAAATATGTCATTGCCCTCAAAACAAAATACAACGGCAAAATAATCATGGATTTACTACCCCATCTCAAAGGTAAAGACTTAGGGAAATTCATGGCAAACTTTCAAGCACAATTCAAAGATTACGAACAAGCCTTATCCAAGATGACAAGGGAAGAAATTGCTGAAAAAATTGTTTCTTTTAGCCAATAAAAGAACACATAAGCCACTCGTCACCCATCCTTTGTCGCTCGTCACCTGCCCTCCCTCTACTTCAAAAACCGCTCCGTCACCACCAAATCCTTCGACCCAGCCGTATAGGTATAAAAACCTTCCCCAGATTTACGTCCCAATTTACCCGCCATCACCATATTTACCAAAAGCGGACAAGGCGCATATTTTGGATTGCCGTGACCATCGTGCAGGACGTGAAGAATTGACAAACAAACGTCCAAACCAATAAAATCCGCCAATTGCAACGGACCCATCGGGTGCGCCATGCCCAATTTCATCACCGTATCAATTTCCGTCACACCAGCCACACCCTCAAACAACGTATAAATCGCCTCATTAATCATCGGCATCAAAATACGATTTGCCACAAAACCAGGATAATCGTTTACTTCCACAGGAATTTTGCCCAAAGTCTTAGACAAATCCATCACCTTTTTCGTCGTCTCATCAGAAGTCGCATACCCCCGAATCACCTCAATCAGCTTCATCACAGGCACAGGATTCATAAAATGCATCCCAATCACCTTATCAGGACGCTCCGTCACTGCTGCAATTTTCGTAATCGAAATCGAAGACGTATTCGTTGCCAAAATCGTATCTTTATCCGCCTTTTGGTCCAAATCTTTAAAAATTTTGAGCTTCAAATCCGTATTTTCCGTCGCCGCTTCGACCACAAGATCCACCCCTTTAATAGCTGCCTCAAGATCCGTAGAAGTCGTCAAACGTTCCAAAGTCGCCACTTTATCCTCCTCCGAAATTTTTTCCTTAGAGACCATTCGATCCAAATTCTTCGTAATCGTCGCCACCGCCTTTGTCAAAGCCGCCTCATTTATATCAATCATTTTGACCGTAAACCCCTTCATCGCAAAAACATGAGCAATCCCATTACCCATCGTTCCCGCACCAATAACTGCAATTTTATTCATAGTAAAGTATTATTTTAGAAATTTGCTCAAAGGTAAGAAATAATGATTATAATCAATAGGAGAGAACGGTAGATTGCTTCGTCGTGCAGCATGCTCCTGCTATCCGCTACTATAGCTAACAAAACCATAAATCACGGCAGAACCGAACCACAGCACCACAGCACCAAGAACTACAGCACCAAAAGTTAGCTATAACACTACTATCAGGTCTATCTTAAAAGGCCAGAACCATTGTAGAACTGTAAAAATCGCTTTCTATGAAATTTTCCAAGAATATTACTAAGAAAAAACACGAGAATATTGACTATATATTCCATATATTGCACACTCAAAATCAAAATATAAAATAATGACAAACTTAAAATGGAAAATCGAAAAAGAATACACAGAAATCACCTTCAAGACACTGGATGGTGTAGCAAGAATCGCTTTTAATAGACCTGAATGTAGAAATGCGTTTACCCCCAAAACAGTCGATGAATTATGGGAAGCTTTAATCATTTGCCATGAAAGCCAAGACATTGGTGTAGTATTACTCACTGGAGAAGGACCCTCGCCCAAAGATGGTGGTTGGGCTTTTTGTTCTGGAGGAGATCAACGAGTTCGATCCACGACTGGTTATAAAGGAGAGAACGGAATCAATCGCTTTAATATCTTAGATGTTCAGCGTCAAATTCGTTTTATGAATAAGGTAGTTATCGCAGTAGTACCTGGATGGGCAGTTGGTGGCGGACATAGCCTACATGTCGTGTGCGATTTGACACTTGCAAGTAAAGAACACGCAATTTTTAAACAAACAGATGCTGATGTGGCAAGCTTTGACGGTGGTTTTGGATCAGCCTATTTAGCCCGTCAAGTCGGACAAAAAAGAGCAAGAGAGGTATTCTTCTTAGGTGCCAACTATTCTGCTCAAGAAGCTTATGAAATGGGAATGGTCAACAAAGTTGTCCCTCACGAAGAGTTAGAGCAAGTCGCTTACGATTGGGCGCAGGAAATCATGACAAAAAGTCCTACTGCCATTAAAATGTTGAAATTCGGCTTTAATTTAATTGACGATGGATTAATAGGGCAACAGGTATATGCTGGAGAAGCTACCCGATTGGCTTACGGAACCGATGAAGCAGTAGAAGGAAGAAATGCATTCTTAGAAAAAAGAAAGAGAGACTTTTCAAAATTCCCTAAGTTTCCTTAGAAAATGCTTGTAAATATTATGACACATGGTGGAGTTTCGTTCCAATACCAATCCTCTTTAAGCATGCAAACCTTGATTAAACTAGTAAACTATTCAAAATAGGCTTGGAGTAGGTGCGAAATAAGATCGTCACAAATATGACATTTCTCAAAGAAATGTCATGTCTAACCTAAGAAGTTATTTCATACAGGTTGTTTAGCTAATGGACAGCACCTATAAGATGGCTTTAATTTACTGATATAGAGGTATTTTCAATATGGATTAATTCATAGTGAACCTTGTAATCTTTGCGGTTGGGCAAATTAAAGTCAATAATTGTTCATTTTGGTTAAACATTTTTTTGCCAAGCAAGGCAAAAAACATAGACATTGAACGGTTATAGCGAGTCTTTAAAAATATCGAAAAACATTGAAGATAAAAATGAACATTTATTTTTATAACAATCCTTATTTTTTGTACCTTTATTTTCTATTTTTTCCCACTACTGGGGACTTGCAACCAGTTGATGGTTGTTAATCTTGAGTGCTTGTTTATTCCCATAGTAATTTTATCTTTTCACTACTAAATTTTATTTTATATGAAAAAAATTATTTATTTGCTCATTTTGTTCTGTGTTGGTTTACAGCTAGACGCTGCGACCATAACTGTTACAACCTCTAGTGATGCAGGAGCTGGATCATTAAGAGATGCTATCGCTGTAGCGGTAGCTGGGGATGATATAGTCTTTGCTGCTTCTACAGATGGAACGCCAATTATTTTGACAAGTGGAGCCATCACTATTGGTACAGATGTTACCATCACAGGTAATGGAATTAGTACTACAACAATCGATGGAAGTGCAAGTGATAGAATCTTTGTTATCAATGGTAATTCTGTCAGTATAGCTAGTATTACTTTAACAAATGGTGTATCACCTGCTGGTGCTGCAACAGATGGTGGAGGTGCTATAAGCATTGACAACGCTGCTGTTGTTACAATAGATATGGCTGAAATAACCAATAGTGTGGCAACTGGTGGTTCTGGAGGTGGTATCATTGTTTTAAATGGTAGTAACTTAACTGTTAGCAATAGCACTATTTCAGGCAATACGTCTGTACGTGCTGGTGGTGGTATTGAAACCAACGGTAATAGTACACTTACTGTCACTGATAGCAATATTGATAATAATGCTACTGGTGCTTCACCTGGAAACGGTGGTGGAGTTCACGTCACTGGTCCTGGTATTACTACTGTTACAGGTGGTACAGTAAATGGCAACACGGCTTCTGCTGAAGGTGGCGGTTTGTGGAATGGTTCAGGAACTATGACTGTTACTGGAACAACACTTGACGGAAATACAGCAAGTGGAACTTCTGCCGACCAAGGTGGTGGAGGATTATTCAATGCAGGAGGTACTTTGGTTGTAGACAATGCAACTATTACTAATAATGCTGCCAACGGTACTGCTAGTAGTGGTGGAGGAATTTTAAGTGATGCAGGCGGTTCATTGACTGTTACCAACTCAACCATCAATGGCAATACAGCTGTACGTGCAGGTGGAGGAATCGAAGTGAATAATTCTGCAACAGCAGGTTCTTTGGATGTTACAGATACAGATTTCGGTATGAATCAAACAGGAGCTAGCCCAGGAAATGGTGGAGCCATTCACATAACTGGAGGTGGCGTAACAAACATCACTGGTGGTTCTGCGACCAACAATACGGCTTCTGCTGAAGGTGGTGGATTCTGGAATGGTTCAGGAACAATGACTGTTACTGGAACAACAATCGACGGAAACACAGCAAATGGAGCTTCTGCCGACCAAGGTGGCGGAGGTTTATTCAATGCAGGAGGTACTTTGATTGTAAACAATGCAACCATTACCAATAATGTCGCCAATGGTGCTGCTGGTAGTGGTGGAGGAATCTTAAGCGATGCAGGTGGTGCATTGACTGTTAATGGCTCAACTATCGCTAATAACACTTCTGTACGTGCAGGTGGTGGAATTGAGGTAAATAATTCTGCTACAGTTGGTTCTTTGGACGTAATGGACACCGATATAAACAGCAACTCTACAGGTTCTAGCCCAGGAAACGGTGGTGGAATTCATATTACAGGTCCTGGTGATAGCAATATCGTTGGAGGAAATGTAACCAATAATTCTGCTGCTAACGAAGGTGGAGGATTATGGAATGGAACAGGAGTAATGACCGTTACCAATGTAATCGTAGAGAACAATACGGCACCTACTGACCCAGATTTTTTCAGTTTACCTGGTGGTACAATCGTTATCAATAATGCAGAAAATGTTCCTACTATGTCTGAGTGGGGCTTAATCCTTTTGACTTTATTAATGTTGAACTTTGTAAGTATTTCTGTATTAGCAGGTAAAACAAGCTTTGCAGGAATGAACCAAAGTGGAACAACTTATTTCAATTGGAAACAAAAGAGTTCTTATCCGTTTAATGCTTCTATCTTCAGAAAAGCAATGAATATTACTTTAGGAATCATTTTATTGATAGCTATTTACGCTATTACTGTTTATGGATACTTTACTCCAACAGATGTTTTAGGCATCGCCATTGCAAGTCCAGTATTTACTTACTTAGTACATTTATTGATTTTAACAAACAAGATAGAGGAATCTAAATCTTAGAACTTTAGTAACCTGAATCTTAGAACTTTATTTAAGGCCATTTCATAAAAGCATGGAATGGCCTTTTTTACAATATGTATTTAGATATTACTAGTTAGGACTTTGGATTTAAAAATAGTGTTTTTTGGCTAAATGAAGCATTTTACGAAGTTCATGGTAAATCTATGGTGCTTTTAGGTATGTTTATCTTTCTACGCACTCTTTACACAATAACCCTTTTATGAGACTATCTTTTATTTTGCCTTAAAAGGAAGATTACAGAAGAAACACACTAAATGAATCAGACCTAAATAGTTGTATGTATTTTATGAAATACTTTTGGCTATAAAATAATAAAACCACACCCAAAAGGATGTGGTTTTTAAAAGCGAATAAAACAACTTAAAAAACTAAAAAAATGAATATTTTTGAATTGAATTTTGATGTATCACAACTGATACTGCTTAACGGTGTGTTGCAAAATACCCATCCACATAAACCATAAAGCGAGAAGCACTACTTTCTTTCAATACGAGTTTTAAATATGGAAAAAATACCTGTCAAGTCAAGCAAAATATCAGCCATTGCTTACGACCATCAAAAACAAAGATTATTCGTTTATTTTAAATCAAAATACGTCTATATTCACGCATCTGTTCCACCAAATTTTTGGTCTGAATGTATGTTGTCTGAGTCCATAGGACGTTATTATTTTAATAATATTAGGAATACATTTCCTTATGAAACAATGATAGAAGATTGATTGCTACGTATGAGAATTAAATGCAGACCTTAGGCAAGTCCCACTGCTTTTTATATTCTCTTTTATGGCTTGTTTTATAGCATCTGGTGGATACTTATCTTTCATAACACCTAATAAACAGTTGCAGTAAACCTCGCCATTCAAACGATCATTTTCATCTGATTGTTGAATACATTGATTCAAAAAGGTTTGTCTATCCTGTTTTGTCCATTTGTTGAATTCTATAGATGCGGTAAATGGAGTATTGTTAGTAGCATTCTGCTGAAGTGTCCCAGATAGCTTACTTTTGTTGCATCCAAAAAGAATAAATGCAGCTAAAAGTAATAGTGATAAATAGTGTTTCATTGTTATTGTTGCCCAATTATATTGTGTATGTGTTGTTGTTAGAAGAGATGTCTAAGTTTACGAGAAAGATTTAAGAAGGTTTTATCTTTGACTATATTTATTTTTCTCACAATAAATCTTGTACCGCTTCTGAAAGTGCCAGTAAACTCATTGAAGAAAGGCATTCCACTGTTCCAAGTTTGCACGTATTTGACACACAAGGACTACAAGAAAGCTGCTCCTGCAAAACAATACAAGCGTCTTTTTCATAAGGGCTTGTCACTACCGAATCACCTGCCCCAAACAACACAATACAAGGACGTCCCAATGCATTTGCCAAGTGTGCAGGCCCTGAATCCACACTCACCACCAAATCTGCTTGCAACATCACCACCGTCAATTCCTTCAAAGACGTTTTTCCACTCAAATCAACCAAAAAACTTTCTCGCTGAAAATGCACACAAAGCCTTTTCATAAACGCTTGATTATTGGCCACTCCACTCAAAATAATTTCAGCTCCTGTCAAACGTCGAAGTAGCCTAATAATCTCAACACTTTTTTCAAAGGACAAACTACGAGAAGCCGCAACAGACTGTAGATTCAATAAAATTTGGGTTTGATGTTTAGGCAAAAAAGAAGGAAGCGAAATAGTATCAAGGACAAAACGATTGTTCAAAGAATCCATCTGAATGTCAAAATAATGTGTCAAAAGTTGAGCATATTTTTTGACTCTATGCATTTTGCGTTTAGGCAAATCATAAGCATGGGTTAGCCACATAGAGCGCAATTCATTTGCATAGCCCACTCGTTTTGTAGCACCACTACAATACGCCATCAAAGCCGAAGAATGCGAATCAGGCAACACAAAAAAAAGATCAAAGTCTTTCTGTTTACGCAAAAAACGTCCAAACTGATAAGTTCCTTTTGAACCCTTATAAGTCCGTTTATCAAAAGCATAAAACCCCCGTACCATCGGAAAAAAGCCCACTAAATCTACCAAATTATGCTTCACCACCACCTCAATAGATGCCTTCGGCAAAATCTGTTGAAGCCAATCCAAAAAAGCATACGCCATCACCATATCCCCTAACCAATTAGGCAACCGAACCAATACGTTCATAACTCTTTAAATTCAAATCTCGAAATTCTAAAGCCAAATGGACTTAAATAACTTATATGGTTTAAAAAAAAAGCACCACTTAATCATTCCCAAACATCTTAAAAATAGTACTCAACACAGAAATCACAAGACTCAAAGCCATCGCCCAAAGCAACCCAAAAAAAGGTCCTCCGATAGCAAATCCATCAATCAAATAAGCCACCAACATCAAAATAATCCCATTAATCACAAAAGAAAATCCCCCCAATGTAACAAATCGAATCGGCGCAGACACCAATCTAAGAATAGGACGCACAAAAGTATTTGCCAAGCCCAATGCCCCAGCAGCAATCAAAGCCGTCTGAAAATTCGAGACCGTCACTTCAGGCAAAAACTGCCCACCCAAAAAAATACAAACCCCACTCACCAACAACGAAATAAATAAATCCTTCATAAGAAAAAAGTTTTTGACCAAATTAACACAATTCTTTCAAACTCCAAAATTCCATAGTTGAGAGAACAGAGAATACTTCGCTGGGTTGGTATAATAATGTATTCGGAAATTAGGCTCTATGGAATTTGGTATAATATAGCAGTCCTATTTGAAAATGGAAAAAGCGTTTTTCACGCAAAGACCGCAGAGTTTCTCGCAAAGGTCGCAAAGAGATTGATTTCTGTCGAGCTTTGCGCTTCTTTGCGTTAAAATTCTTTGCGGTCTTTGCGTGAAATAAGATTCTTGAACCGAATTAGGATTACTATATGTACTGAAATTTCTTTGGTCATTTGGTTATCGAGCGGAGTCGAGATAAGTATAGTCGAAATGATATGGTAGAAAAAACATGCCCACCCACAACTACAAAAACCACAAAAACTACTTAAACTACAAAAACTAAAACCCAAACCTCGGCTTAGGGCTTACGGTTTGTTCCGCAAAATCCCCCGCCAAAAACTGATGATAAGCCGAAATCGCAATCATCCCAGCATTATCCGTACAATACTGAAACTGAGGGATAAAAGTCTGCCAATTTCGTTCTTCCCCCAACGTTTGCAAACGCTGACGCAATCCCGAATTAGCCGAAACACCGCCTGCAATCGCCACACGAGTAATCCCCGTTTTATCTATCGCTCGAATCAAGGATTTAAATAAAATTTCAATGATGGTATGTTGTATAGAAGCGCACAAATCATGCAAGTTCTCTTGAATAAAGTTGGAATTTCCCTTTGTTTGTTTTTGCAAAAAGTAGAGTACAGACGTTTTCAGACCACTAAAACTATAATCCAAATCACCCACACGAGGACGAGCAAATCCAAAGGCTTTTGGATCGCCTTCCTTCGCATATTTATCGACTAAAGGCCCACCAGGATACTCCAATCCCAACATTTTAGCCGTTTTATCGAAGGCTTCCCCAGCCGCATCATCAATCGTTTTTCCAATCACCTCCATATCCAAATAACCTCGCACCAAAACAATTTGCGAATGTCCACCCGATACCGTCAAACACAAAAACGGAAACTCAGGTTTAGGATCATCAATGAAATGTGCCAAAACATGGGCTTTCATATGATGAACAGTGATAATGGGAATGCCCAAACTCAACGCCATTGCCTTCCCAAAACTACTTCCCACCAATAAAGAACCCAACAAGCCAGGACCCAAGGTAAAAGCCACTGCACTCAAATCCTCCAAAGCAACATTTGCTCGCTTCAAAGCCTGATCCACCACAGGTACAATATTCTGCTCATGCGCCCTCGAAGCCAATTCGGGAACGACCCCACCATACGCCTTATGCACTTCCTGATTCGCAATCAAATTCGACAAAATTTGTCCATCTTTACACACCGCCGCAGAAGTATCATCACAAGACGACTCAATACCCAAAATACATATACTCATAAAATAGTCATTATAAAATTAAAATTAGTTTGTCACTCCAGAGTTTTTCACAAATGGCACAGAGACATTGGTTTTTGTTGAGCTTTGCGCTCTTTGCGTGAAATAAAATTTATGAACCGAATTAGGTTGCTATATTCGCTTTTAAAAATTAATATTTTCTAATTTGGAGCGAAAGGTTTGGTGCTTCGTCGTTACATTTAGTCCTGCTATCCATTCCTATCGTTTTGCCCTCCTTACACTTGCCCCTACACAAAAACGATACCATTTCTATCAGGGCTATTTTGAAAGGTCTCTACTGCTATCAAAAATATTAGTTTTCATTACTCAAACGACAAAAAAACTGATTTCACGTTAAAAAACCAAAAATAAATCCACACATGCCCATCTATTTAAACATTTATGACGTTTAAAATAGAGATTGTCGTATATTTATTGGGGAATGTGTTAAATCAGAAAGAAAGTGGTACAAACAGTAACTAACTAGACCCGATAGTAGTGGTATGGTGGTGGGTAGGGCAGTAGATGTAAGGCATCTTCAAGATGCCTTAAATCTTTGCGGAGGCCACCATAAGAACGAATAGCGGGCCCATGCGTCACAACGAAGCACCAGACCATTCTCTCCAAAAAAACATTCTAAAATAAATTGATATTCAATATTAAACCACAAAAGTACAATAGAATCTAACAAAAGATAGAAACACACAAAAAAATTGGAATTTGTAAAAAGACATAAAACGCTGGTCAGTTTTATACTGCTACTCTTATTCTTGATAGGATTGGCATTTATCATGACACGTCCAAGTTCGCAAGCTTGGATGGTCAAAAAAGTCATACAGTCTTTGGCAGATGGAATGGAAACCACGATAAAAACAGACAGCATCCACGTCAATGTTTTTGATGACATTACTTTGAAAAACTTTTATGTAGAAGATCATCAACAGGATACACTCCTTTTTGTGGAAGAACTCAAAGTCGATGTCAATGTCCTGCGAATTTTTGGGCAAAGAATTTCGGTAGAAGAAATTGCTTTGAACAATGCCTACATCAATACTTACAAAACCAATGATAGTCTCTTTAATTATCAATTTGTAATAGACTACTTCAAGAAAGAGGAAGAAGATACAATCAGTATTGAAAAAAAGCCGCTTTCTTGGGATATTGATTTAGAAACAGCCAAATTAAACAACATTCAATACTATTTAGAGGATTCTTTTAAAGAGGAACTGCTGTATATTCGATTGGGAGATGGAACGATTGTATTTGATGATTTAAATCTAAAAGAACAAAATATTCTCATTAAAACAGCCGATATTAACTATCCACAGGTTCAATTTAGACAGGCAGCCTCCAAAGATAGTGGAGAAGAAAAAAAAGTGTCATCCAATGATGTTGCAGAAGAAACCAAGTCGGAGAAACCTGTAATAACGATAGGCGATTGGACTATTAAGGTGGATCAATTGAACGTGGAAGAGGGATTGGTCGCTTTTCAAAAAGGAGATCCGCATTTTACCAATGATGGAAGCATTGATTTCGAGAATTTGTATATGGAACCTTTGCACGTTCAAGCCCAAAATATCGAGTTGTACCACGATACGATTCAAATGCAACTGTCTGAATTATCATTGTCAGAGATATCTGGTTTTGAGGTTGATAATTTGATTGGAGACTTATTTCTGTGCGATAAAAAATTGACTTTAACCGAATTTGCCCTCAAAACGCCTCATAGTGAAATAGGGGATTCGTTGGTTTGTACCTACAATAGCTTATTGGATTGGAAAGATATTGTCGATAAAATTCGCTTGAATATAGACTTAAGAGAATCTTACTTGGGGATTAGAGACTTAGAGTATTTTGTGCATTCTTTTGCACGAAACGATATTGCCAATCACGTAGGCAGCTTAGAAGATATAGCTTTAGAAGGGAAATTAAAAGGAAAAATAAGCAATTTGCGAGGAAGTGACATCAGACTTCAAGCAGGAAAATATACCTATTTTGATGGAGATATTCGTTTGGAAGGCTTACCTGATATAGAAAACACATTCATCAACTTCAAAATTAATCACCTAAAAACCCGTATAGAAGACCTGACATCTTTTTTTCCAGAGGTCAAATATCCCCAAAATACATACACTTTAGGAAATATCGACTTTACAGGATATTTCACGGGCTATCCCAGTGATTTTGTAGCACAAGGCTCACTATATACCGATATCGGCTCAGTCATGACGGATTTGAATATGAAAATCAATGGAATTGCTCGCTATTCGGGGGAGTTGGTTTTACAAGATTTCGACCTAAAAACGTTCTTGGGCAACGATGATTTTGGAAAAGCGTCTTTTGTGTCTCAAATCGAAGGGGAAGGACTGAAAGCGGAGGATCTCTTTGTCGAAGTAGATGGAAGTATCCAAAATTTTGATTTTAGAGGGTACAGCTATGAAAATGTCGTCGTTGATGGAATGATAGACCGAAAACTCTTTCAAGGAAACTTTAGTGCCACTGATGAGAACTTTAACCTCAATTTCGATGGAAAATTAGACTTTAATGACAGCATTCCTAAAATCGGCTTCCAAACACAAGTCTTTGCCTTGGACTTAAAAAAACTCAAATTAAGCAAAGAAAATATTGTCTTAAAGGGATCGGCTGATTTAGATTTGGCGGGCAACAATATTGATAATTTAATCGGTAAAGGACGTTTCGATCAATTAGAAATTATGCGGAATGACAGTGCGTATCGTTTCGATGCCTTTGATTTTTATGCCAATGATACATTGGGCGAACGGTCTTTGTCTTTAGAATCCGATTTTTTAAACGCTTATTTCAAAGGAAACTTTAGTTTTAAGGCATTGCCCAATCAAGTAAAAGACTATTTGCGCCTATATTTCCCTTCTCGTTTCAAAGAAGTTGCGGATATTTCTACTGTGCCTGCTGACATTGATTTTGGTATCGAAATCCTCAAACCGCTTGGATTTAATCGGCTCATTGATCCCAAGTTAGACTATGTGAGTGCTGGCAATATTGAGGGAAAATTCAACAATCAAGAAAGGCTTTTGGAGCTGTTCGTTGATTTAGAAAAAATCATATATGACGGCATTAAATTAGATACAATTGCAGTTAATGTAGGGTCAAATCCTAAAAATTTGATGGTCGGAGCTGTTGTTTCAGAATTGAGTAAGGACAACATTTTAGTCAATGACATTTATCTTTCGGGAGATGTACAGCAAGATATTGTTGCCTTCAATTTGCAAGTAGAAAATGATAGTGCCTACAATAATTTAGATTTTGAAGGATGGCTCTATACACAATCAGATACTTTAGCCTTAGAAATTGAGGCGATGAATGTGACGGTTGCCGATAAATTGTGGAAAACAGACAAAGGAAGTGCCGCATTTTTAAACAAAGACTTCTTTAGCATCAATGACTTTCAATTAACCCACAAAGACCAATCTATCTCCATAGAAGGCGGTAGCCTCAACGAAATCTTTAAGAACCAAGTAAATGCAGATTTACACGATATTCGAGTAGATGAACTGATGCAATTGCTCAAGCAAGGGCATTTAGAAATAGAAGGAATCGCCAATGGACAAGTACAAATTCAAGACGTTTTTGGAACGCCTGTTATGACAGGAGATGTGGCGATTGATACATTTGCTATGCGAGGACAAACTCTAGGAAAAGTCAATATTAAAGCCGAAAAAGAACAGGAATCAAAGAAAATTCTTTTATTAGGCGATGTCAAAGGTGAAGGCTACAACATCTCTGCAGATGGCTTTATAGACCTTGAAAGCCCCCCCAATTTAGACATCAACATCAATGCACAACAAGTTTCTGTTGCTTTTTTGGAAGGACTTATTGGGTCAAGTATTTCAAATACCACTGGTTATGGCAATGGCAAAATAAGGGTACACGGCAATCCAAAACGTCCAGAACTACATGGAAAACTCTTTATGTACGGAGCAGGAACGACCATTAACTACCTCAATACCCACTACGGAGCCGTCAATAGCGACCTATACTTTGAAGGAAACCGCATTCGTTTTGAAGACATAGAACTATATGACAAACACAACAATAGTGCCTACCTCAATGGTATTTTGAACCTAAACGATTTCAAAACCCTGAGTACTGATGTCTCCATTGTCACCGACAAGTTCCTTTTTATGGAAACCACAAGAGCCGACAATGCGTATTTTTATGGCACCGCTTTTGGATCAGGAACAGCCGAGTTCACAGGGCCATTCAATAATATCGTGATGAATATCTATGGTACAAGCAAAGAAGGTACGACTTTATCCATTCCCGTCACCAATGAAACTGATGTATCCGAAGAAAACTTTTTTACTTTTATTAATACCGATGCGAATGCTTCCAAAGATTCAAAGGAAGCAGAAAATCAAGCCATCAGTACGAGCGTCCTTACCATCAATATGAATTTAGACATCACACCCGATGCCGAAATTCGGATGATTTTTGACTTACAAGCAGGTGATATTATTCGCAGCCGTGGGGTAGGAGACATGCAAATCAAAATCAAAACCAACGAAGATTTAGCGATGTATGGCAACTACCAAGTCGTCAGTGGAGACTATTTGTTTACCCTTCAAAATGTGGTCAACAAAAAATTCATCTTAGAAAAAGGTGGAAACATTGACTTTTACGGCAATCCTTATGATGCCCAAATTGACATAAATGCCGTCTATAACGTTAAAAACACCTCCTTATCAGAGTTAGCAGCCGATACAGACTTAAATTTAAATAATAATGCGAATGCTAGCGTAGATACCGATGTCCTTTTGTACCTAAGTGGCATTTTATCAGAACCCAATATTGATTTTGAGATAGACATTCCAGATGCGAGAGGGCCAGGTATGTTTAGTTCGGCTGCTCGACGCATTGAAGAAATGAATAACGATTCTGACAAAAACGAACTCAATCGCCAAGTCTTTGGCTTATTGATTTTCAACGAGTTTTTGCCCCAACAATCCCTTTTAGATGACAACTTCATCCAAGCAGGAATCACCACCACCGTCAGCGAATTTCTATCCAACCAAGTTACCAGTTTGCTTTCCCAAACCATCCAAGAGATCATTCCCAACAGTGATTTGTCTTTCAATTGGAGTCATTCAGAGGGCGATTTAGTCAATCCTGCCAACCTCAACAGTGCAGAAACCAGAGACGAAATAGAACTCGTTTTTACCAAACGCTTTTTTGACAACAGAGTCATCATCGACATCAGCAGTAACTTCGATGTGGGCGAAAACAGTTCCAACGAATGGAACACCCTTATCAGTGATGTAATTGTCCAGTACAAAATGACCGACGACGGCAGATACTGGGTCAAACTTTTTAGCAAAACCGACAGAGAATTCATCTCAGGTACGTATGACCGTGCAGGCATCAGTTTATTCGTCAGCGAAGAATTTGATTCCTTTGAAGACTTAGTTCAAAATTTCAAAAACCGAAAGACCGCCCGAAAAGAGCGCAAACGCAA
>Ga0209186_1000301_pt1 | contig 40920 bp, 9 predicted proteins | sample SidtaG_FD_187426 | JGI IMG/M metagenome (GOLD analysis project Ga0209186, IMG submission 187426) | Marine algal microbial communities from Sidmouth, United Kingdom - Sidmouth_Male2 metaG (SPAdes) (version 2) | ecosystem: Host-associated > Algae > Red algae > Unclassified | place: Sidmouth, United...
TTTCATCGCCATGCATGCTCCTGCTGTCCGCTACTATGGGTCGCCTACGCAAAGCAGAAAAATATATCTGCGCCCTCGCTGCTGCCCCATAACGCTACCATCAGGTCTATTTTAAATGGACAAAACGTACCTTTACGGCCTGTAAAGGAACGTGTACGAAATAAGTTCTTAGATTAGATATGACATTTCTTTGAGAAATGTCATATCTGGGACGACTAAATTACGAGTTTATTTCATACCTATTCCTTAACAACACCATACTACTACCGTTTTGATTATTTATCGTTAAGACAGCGCAAAATAGCCCTGATAGCAGTGGTATGGCTTACTGTTGGTGCTGTGATTCTTGGTTCTTAGTGCTGTGGTTCTCTCCATACTTGAAGGTTCTTTTAAGCCATAAGAACGGATAGCAGGCCTGAATGTCACGACGAAGCTCTTTACCTTTCGCTCCTAATTATTCTTTTAAAACAATTTTTCTTCAAGAACGACATTAGGTAGAAAACTATTGGTTTTTTATCGGTTTTGTGTCACTCAAATAAAGATAAATTCGACTCCTTCATCTGAAACAAAAACTAATGATGTGTAAAAATTTTGTATAAGCATATTTAAAAATTTAGTGTTAAAAAAAAACGACCCACAACTAAAAGTTGTAGGTCGTTTGTTACTTATCTATTAATAAAATTATTCTTCGTCAAAAGGTAATTGCTCTTGAATAATGAAGTTGCTTAAATACTGTGTATTTGCAGGGTGTAAAATAACGTTGAAGAACATTTTGTTCGGTCCGTTATTTGGTCCTTGATAAATAGCATTAGCATCAATATCAACATCTTCATCACAATATCCAGTTTGTACGTAGTTTGTTTGTGCAGCATCATTCTGGTCAGCAGTTAATACTTCAAAGAAGATTGCATTTACACTATTCTCTGCTCCTTGAAAAGCGACTCTATGCTCGCCTGTTGTGTTTCCAGCCCACAATGCATTTACACCGCTTACTTCGATTTGTGCGTGTTCACCGTAAGTGGCTGTATTTACATCTGTAAAATCAACGATTGGTGTATCTATTCCGTTAAACTCAACAGGCTCTGCGGTCATTACTCCTAAGTGATTTCTGTGACGAATCGCTACGTGGTAAGAACCTTCTTCCATACTTGCGAAGTTTACAGGAGAAATTCCATCTATATCTACAACAGAACCGTCTCTTTGTAATAATGCAGCACGAGTGTCTAAGACATCGGCTTTGCTAAGTGGATCACGAAGCTCAACCAATACCCAATCAACAATTGCTTTAGCACCTTCTACTTGTAAAACGCTTGAACCAATTGTTTCACCACCTCCATCAAGTACGTGTACGAAATTAGGTCTTTCTGTATATGGTTCTGACATTGGTAAGTAGTTGCCGATTCTCAAGTCATCTCTCATCATAAACCCTGTTTGCATTCCACCTTCTTCAGTTACTAATGGCCCTTGTAAGAATACTCTTGAAGAAACAGAAAGTCCTCTATCTATAAAGATTTCTTCAAAGTCATTATCATCTTCATCACCTGCTGGATTGTCTAAAGTAATATCGTTGTGATTGTCTGTAGAATCGTTAGGTTCTGTAAATCCGTTTCCAGTGTTATCATCTGGCGTAGAGTCAATATCATCACCACTATCCGCAGAGATTTCAGCCCAGTTTACATATTTGCCAGTTCCAACAGTAGTCACAAGAACATCAACTGTAACTGTAACTGTTTCACCTGGTAATAATCCTGTTAATTCCCAAGTAACCAATCCGTTAGCGTGTGTACCACCATTACTTGAAGCAACATATGCTAAACCGTCTTGTAATTGATCTAAGATTGTGAAATCACCTGAAGGTACATTTCCTTGGTTGCTCACTGTAATTGTGAAATTAACTGTATCATCAACAGCGACGAAAGCTGTTTGACTATCTGCTAATTCTTTAATTAATGCAAGGTCATATTCGATAGGGATAAATCCAGCATCAATTGTAGGATCAAATTCTGTTGGGTTTAAGTCGATTAAATCGGTTAAACCTGTTGCAGTATCTGCATCGCTATCGTCTGCTGTTCCTGCACTTGCATTTCCTGATTGGTTCGTTAAGATAAATCCAGTTGGTGCTACAAACTCTACGATGTAATCTAAAGCAGGATCTAAACCGATGAATTGGTATAAACCAGTTGCATCTGTTGTATCAATTGCTAAGATAGTTGTTAAGTCTGTTGCATCATATAAATTAACAATAACGCCACCTACAGGGGCTTCTCCTGCATCTTGAATACCGTTTTCATTTGCATCAATGAAAGTATAGTCTCCTAAACCTGCATCACTTGGAATAAATCCTGCATCGATTGTTGGATCGTTTTCTCCTGGATTTAAGTCGATTAAATCTGTTAAACCTGTTGTTGCATCTGCATCACTGTCGTCTGTTGTTCCTGCACTTGCATTTCCTGATTGATCCGTTAAGATAAATCCAGTTGGTGCGATGAACTCTACGATGTAGTCTAATGCTGGATCTAATTGAGTGAATCCGTATAAACCAGTTGCATCTGTTGTATCTGTTGTTAAGATGGTTGTTAAATCTGTTGCATCATATAAATTAACGATAACGCCACCTACAGGAGCTTCTCCTGCATCTTGAGTACCATTTTCGTTTGCATCAATGAAAGTATAATCTCCTAAAGAGGCAATGTTTGGAATAAATCCTGCATCAATCGTAGGATCATATTCTGTTGGGTTTAAATCAATTGCATCAGTAAATCCGTCAGCTCCTGCATCACTATCGTCTGCTGTACCATCACTTGCATTTCCTGATTGAGTTGTTAATACAAAATCATCAGAAGGAACAAACTCTACGATATAATCTAAGTCTGGATCTAATCCAAGGAATTGGTATAAACCAGTTGCGTCTGTTGTATCTGTTGCTAAGATTGTTGTTACATCTGTTGCATCATATAAATTAACAATGATTCCACCTACAGGAGCTTCTCCTGCATCTTGGATACCATTTTGGTTGGCATCAATGAAAGTGTAATCTCCTAAACCTGCGTCATTTGGAATAAATCCTGCATCAATTGTTGGATCGTTTTCTGTTGGATCTAAATCAATTAAGTCTGTAAACCCGTCAGCTCCTGCATCACTATCGTCTGCTATTCCATCACTTGCATTTCCTGATTGAGTTGTTAATACAAAACCATCTGGAGAAACAAATTCTATAATGTAATCATCTGCTGGATCTAAGTTATCAAATCCATAGAGACCATTTGAATCAGTAGTATCAGTATCAATAATAGTTGTTAAGTCTGTTGCATCGTAAAGATTCACAGTAACACCACTTAATGGTGCTTCTCCTGTATCTTGGATACCATTTGCATTGTCATCTAAGAAAGTGTAATCTCCTAAAGAAGATAATACTTGGATTGTAACCAACACGTTATCTTCATCATCTTCACTTTGATCACCATCATCATTACTTGGCTCAGAATCAATGTCTGGCTCATTTGCTGAAGCAACTTGTGCTACATTCAATGCAACATCTCCTGCAATCGCTGTTACAGTAATATCTAAAGTTTCTGTTTGATTCACTGTTAAAGAACCAACTGTCCAGATTCCTGTAGCTTCATCATAAGAACCTAAAGAAGCATCAGATGATACAAAAGCAACTTGTGCTGGTAAGTTATCTTCAACTGTTATTCCTGTACCCACTGAAGGACCTTCGTTTGTAAGTGTTAAAGTATATGTAAATTGATCTCCAACATTTACCATTTCTGCATCTGCTGTTTTACCTAATTCTAAGTCAATGATTTTAGCTGAAACAGAAGCACTATCTTCATCATCTTCACTTTGGTCACCATCGTCATTTCCTGGCGTAGAATCAATATCAGTTTGGTCCGCCGTTGCTACTTGTGCCGTATTTACATAAGGACCAATAAAATCAACTGTCGTTACAATTTCTAAAGTAACAGAAGCACCATTTGCTAAGTCACCTACTGTCCAGATTAAAGAAGCTGCATCAAAGCTTGTTCCTGTTGCTGGATTATCGCTAACATATGTTAAACCGAAAGGTGGGAAGCCGTCAGATATGGTTACGCCTGTTGCATTAGCAGGACCTTTGTTTTCTAAAGTAATTGTCCAAGTAACTTCATCTCCAACATTTACTTCAGATTCGCTAACTACTTTAGTTAATTCTAAATCAATTGTTTGAATTGTAATATCTTCTGGATCGTGATCATCTTCGTCTGTTGTACCATCATCACTTACATTGTCATCTTCACCAGCTTGATTTACCGTACCACCGTTATCATTTGCCTCTAAAGCATCTGCTTGAGAATCAATATCATCTCCTTCTTCTCCTGTATTTGCATTCGTTGCACTTGCAATCTCTGCATAGTTGATAAGTTGTCCACTTGCTGTATTCGCAATATCAAATGTAATATCAACAGAAGTGTTATCTCCTGCTGCTAATGTTCCAGGTAAAGTAATGATTGCATTACCACCACTCATTGTCCAATCAGTATCTGCTAAAGTCAATCCTGTAGGAATGTAGTCTACTAACTGAATGTTTGTAGCAGGCACTTCTCCTTGATTGAATACATTGATTGTGAAAGTTACTTGCTCTCCTGGATTCAATACTTCTGCTTGTCCTGCTCCCAATACTTTATTTAAAGCAAGGTCAAAAGTACAATCTTCTACTGTTACAGTTACCTCATCTTCAGCCTGACAACCATTTCTCATGGTCATAATTGTATAAGTTGTTGTTTGATTTGGTGTTGCTGTAGGTGTCGCACTTGTAGGATCATCTAAGCCAATGTTTGGCGTCCACATAATTACACCATCTGTTGTTGTAAGGTTTCCACCTAATTGTACACTTTCTCCTAAACAAATTGTTGGATCTGCTCCTGCATCTGCGATAGGGTTTAAGTCTACATCTACAGTTACTGTTACAGAAGCAGTTGTTGTACATCCATTTTTAGTTGCTGCTAACGTATAAGTTGTTGTTGTCAATGGACAAGCTGTAGGTGTTGCTACTGTATTGCTGTTTAAGCCAATATTTGGTGTCCATAAGTAAGTGTATCCTGCCTCAGCAGTATTTCCACCTAATTGAACACATCCACCTTGACAAATTGCACTATCTTCTCCTGCAACTGCAATTACTTCTTCATTTACTAAAATGACTGCATCATATGATTCAGTACAAACGCCTTTAGTAACTGTTAAGGTTACGTTTTTCAAACCTGTTGTAGACCATACTACTGTTTCTACTGCATTCGTAGAAGTAGCTGGTGTTGCATCAGCTCCGAAGTCCCAAGCATACGTTGCTCCTGCTCCTGCTAAAGTCGCTTCAAATGTAGCTCCTTCATTGTTACAAACTTCTTGTGGTGCTGTAATTCCAGATATTAAATCATCTGCAAAATCAACTATTGCTGTTGCTGTTTCAGTACAGCCGTTTTCACCTGTTACAGTTACAGTATAAGTTCCTGCTTCTGTTGCCGTTGCTGTTGCAGCATCTGCTGTAAATCCTGCTGGTCCTGTCCATGCATAGCTTACGGCTCCTGCTGATGTTGCAGCAATGTCAATAGAAGTAATCATACAAGTTAAAGTACCGCCTGTTACATCAACAATTGGTGTTGCTAAATCTTCGTCAATAACGGCTATTGCTGTTGCTGTACATCCATTTGCTGCGGTCACTGTTACAGTATATTCTCCTGCATTGTTTGCTGTTGGATTTTGCTCTGCTGAACTGAATCCCGCTGGCCCTGTCCAAGCATATGTTACACCTGCTGTAGTAGTAGAACTACCTGCTAAAGTAACTGTTGTTTCGTTACAAGTAAGTGTTCCACCTGTTGCTGAAGCATTTGGTGTTGCAATATCTTCTTCAATGATTGTTGTTGCTTCTGCTGTACAACCATTTGCTGCTGTTACAGTCACTGTGTATGTTCCTGCTGCATCTGTTGTTGGGTTCGCATCTGTAGAAGTGAATCCTGCTGGTCCTGCCCATGCATAACTTACTACTCCTGTTGATGTCGTTGTCATTGTTACTGACAATTTATCACAAGTCAATGGTCCATCATTTGCAATTGAAATGGTTGGATCTGTAATATCTTCTGTGATAGTTACTGTTGCAGTTTCTGTACAACCATTTGCTGCGGTTACAGTCACTGTGTATGTTCCTGCTGCATCTACTGTTGGGTTTAAATCTGTTGAGGTAAATCCTGCTGGTCCTGTCCATACATAACTTACTCCGTCAGTAGTTGTGTTCATTGTAATCATTGGATTATTACAAGTAATTTCTCCTCCTATTACTGAAACCAATGGCAAAGTTGTGTCTTCTGTAATTGTTGTTGTTGCCTCAGCAGTACAACCGTTAGAAGCTGTTACAATAACAGTATAAGTTCCTGCTGCTGTAACTGTCGGATTTTGATCCATTGATGCATATCCTGCTGGTCCTGTCCAAGAGTAGCTCGCTGCTCCTGTTGATGTTGCTGTTAAAATAACTGTTGTTTGATCACAAGTTAATGGTCCATCATTCGTAGCTTCTACAGTTGGTTGCACAGTATCTCCTTCTACGATAGTCGTTGCTTCTTCAGTACAACCATTTGCTGCTATTGCAGTCACTGTATATGTTCCTGCTTCTGTTACTGCTGGATTTAATGCTGTTGAGGTAAATCCTGCTGGTCCTGTCCAAGCGTAGCTAATTGCTCCTGTCGCTGTTGTTGTTAAATTGATTGTGGTTTTATCACAAGTCAATGGTCCATCATTTACAGTACTGATTACAGGTGTTACTACATCTTCTGTTACTTCTACTGGAATCATTGTAAAACATCCATTTGCTCCAATGATTGTTACAGTATAAGTACCAGGTATCATTGCATTTGCTGTAGGTCCATTTGCTGCATATCCTTGTGGTCCATTCCAGCTATAGTTTACATTTGGTGTTGTAGACGTTGCTACTAATCCAACCATTGGATCATTACAAGTAATTTCTCCTCCTGTTGCTTCTCCTACTGGCTCTGCTGTATCATCAATAACTGTAATTATTGCTGAATTTGTACATCCATTCGGTCCCGTTACAGTTAAAGTATATTCTCCTGGAATTGTTGTGGTTGGACTTGCTATAATTGCCGCATATCCGCTTGGTCCTGTCCATGCATATGTTGCGCCTGCTGTTGTAGAAGCTCCTGTTAATTGAGCAGTTGTTTTGCTACAAGTAATTGTTTCTCCTGATCCAGAAACATTTGGAATATCTGTATTTGCATCAACTGTTGTTGTTGCTTCTGCTGTACATCCATTCGCTACATTGGTAACTTCCAATGTATAAGTACCTGCTTCCGTTGTTGTTGGGTTTGCATCTGTTGATGTGAATCCGTTTGGTCCTGTCCACTCATAATTTAAAGAACCGTTGTTTATACTATTAGAACTCAATGTAACTGTTGTTTCGTTACATGTCAATGGTCCATTATTAGTTGGTGCTGAAACAGGCTCTACTGTAGAACCCAAAACTGTAACACTTGCTGTTTCTGTGCAACATCCTTTTGTGATTACTACAGTATGTGTTCCCATTTCTGAAGTAGTAGGATTTTGCTCTGTAGATGTAAATCCGTTTGGTCCTGTCCAAGCATATGTTCCGTTTGTCTCATTGCTTGAAGCCAATAATTGAACCTCTGTTTGCTCACAAGTTAATGTTCCTGCAACTTCAGCAGAAAGGGTTAAGTTGTCTGTTAAAGTAATTGTTTGTGTACAAGTTAATTCTGAAACGCCTGTACATCCTCTAACCTTAATATTTTCAACATCCCAAGCATAAACATCCGCTCCGTTTCCTACTGGACTATAAGCTAAGATTTCAAAGCTAAATGTTGTGGTTTCTGTAATTTGAAAGTCAGGGTTGTCTGTAAAATCAAATGACTCATATGTCCAGCTTTGAGTTGTATTGTTATTGATGCTTTGGAATATTTCTGTTCCGTTTTTCAATACACGGACACCATATTTTGTAGGATAGTTATTAGCTCCTTGAGTAGGATTTGTACTTGACGGGTTTGAAACCCATTGGTATTGTGCAGGTGCTAACTCACTAAAAGTTAATTTAGTCAAAGTACCAACATCACTTGGCGTAAGTGTAACATCAAAACGAATAGCTTTAGAATTATTATCGGACCAACTTTGTACATTCATGCCAAAACAGGTTGCTAAAGTATTATCTAATCCATAAGTACAAGAGTGTCCTCCACTATTTCTGTCTAAGCTTGAAGCACTAACAGCAAAACCACCACTATTAGGATATATTGGTGTAAACTCACTGTAGTTAGTTGAAGAACCATTACCAGATACAGAATAACAAGCATCCATATCATATTTCACAAGTGTTTTCTCCTCACAACCCGCACTTGGTGTAGCTGTCCAATTTCTTGTAATTGTTGTAGCACAACCGTTTCCGCCTGTTTCATTATCAACATAAGTGAATTCATAATCTCCACAACTTACTGTTGGGAAACCTGTGATACTTGGATCAGTATCGCCCATCATACAAGCAGACGCATCTACATCTGTGGGACATTCTATGGTACAGGTAGGTGTTGGATCAGGAATTACTGTACAATCTTCGTTAATGACGAATGGTCCCCATTTAGTGTCTTCACATCCATTGGCGTCAACTAAACGAATATCAGTGTAAGTACCCGCAGACAAATTGGTTACATAATTATTTGTATAATCATTGAAACCACCACCACCGTAGTGTTCTACTCCATTATAAGTATAATAAACCTTAAAAGGTAGTACTGTACCACCATTTACGTTTGGGTCTACATTTAGTTTTCCGTTATTTGCTCCACAACTTGTTACGTCTACTGTACTTACTGCCGAAATAATGGCATTACATGAAGTTACAGAAACGTATTGAGAGCTTGTTTCTCTGGCTTGGTTCCAGCCCCATCCACATCCTTGTGGACGAGCACAACGAATGAACCAACCAGATGAGTTCATATTTGTAGTGTACGTAGGTGTTGTAGATGTACCTAACTCAACCGCAGAACCATTTATATAATCCGCACTGGGGTTCCACAACCACATGTACTCTACCCCAGTATCTGCACTCGGTGTATTTCCATTAATAGTAATATTTTCTCCTTGATAGCACGTAGATGGTGCGCTAATCCACCCTCCGTCGTATACATTACACCAGGGTGTAGCTGCAAGGTTATTTACAACAAAAAGGCTCACCATTAGTGAGAAAATGCTGAAAAGGGTTTTTCCTTTAGTTTTAGGCATGTACCTCTCCCAGCACCTTTGAATTGATAAAGATGATTTCATAATTAATTATATATTAAAGTTTTCAATTAGAAAAAATTCTCATTTGATTAGAGTAGTAAGTCTTTTCTATTAAAACTTAGGAAGGGATAAGTATGTTGGAAGGGAAGGAAAAGGGATAAATTACTTTTTGGTTAAAAAGTAATTTTTTTTTTTGGAGAGACTAGCAAGATGCTTCGTTAAAAGGGGGCTTCCTGCTATTCGTTCTTATGGTGAGGCTTTGGCACATTGCCTACACTCTATCACCATACCACTACTATCAGGTCTATTTTAGTAGGGACAGTATTTCTATTTACTGAGCCTTTTAGTTATAGTTGTATTCGTAATGGTTAAGAAACAAAAACTATTCCATAATTAATATTTTTTTTGATATACTAAAAAAAACATTATAAATATTTAATAATTCAATGTGTAACCTTTTATTAATTCTATTCGTATGGCTTTTTTTAAAGGAAGGATTTAAAAAAGAAATAGTTTGTCTCGTTCTCGTTTTTATTCATTTTTTTAGTCAATGACTAATAGAGTGAACAGATTGTAAACATAAAAGGACAATAGCGCATTATTATTGGAAGGATAAATCTTAATGCTTTTGGTGGGGTAATTGTCACTATTTATTTAGACTTTTTTTTATGTTAACGTAACACTTTATCAAAATAAATCGTATAACTATTTGTAAAATGTAACACAGAAAAAAGAAAAATTTTATGATTAGACTACTTAAAAATACAATAATTGAGTTTGAAATATGGATGAGTCGGTAAAGGTTCTATCCTTGTAAAATAGACCCGATAGTAGCGTTATAGCGAAAGGCTAAAAGATTTTGTGGGGCTGCTATAGTAGCGGATAGCGGGACTTTCCATAACGACGGAGTGCTAAACTGTTCTCTCCATAATAGGGTAAAAATAAAAAAAGAGATTATAAAAGCTTGAAAAATAGTTTTAATTCCTACCTCTCTTGCTCCTATAATCTCTTGAAGGAATACTATAAAAAAATGTTTATTTCTCTCTACAACATTCCCAATATCTTCTTAATAAGTAAAAAAGATATTGAGGGGCAATAAATACCCCCCAATACATTTATCTAATCTACTTTCTAAATTCTATAAATCCAGCTTTATCAATAAGGTCTCCATCAGTTGTGATGAATCGTAATTGATAGAAGTAAGTACCTTGATCTAAGTTTTGACCGTAGCCATCTGCTGTTCCGTTCCAATTGTTGTTGAATTGGAAGTCTTGATCTTGGTAGATTACTTGCCCGTAACGGTTGAAGATAGTAAGCTCAACTGATTGTGCTTCTACGTTCTCCATACCTTTTACTGTAAAGTTGTCGTTGATACCATCTCCGTTAGGAGTAATTACGTTTGGTATGTTTAATTCCTCTATAGCCATCTTCATCTCTTGTGCTGGCTCTTCTGATTGAATTGGGTTGAAGAATCCTTCTTCGCCATCACAATCTTCAGAAACTGTCACTGTATATGTGATTTCGTCTTCGGCACCTGCTGCATTGGTAGCAGTTACTGTAAGCATATCTTCACCAATCATTTCAAAACCAGGAAGTGGTGTGTAACGGAAACAGTTTTCAGATAAGATAGAAACACTACAGTTGAATGTAGACTCTACTTGAGAGATTTCATATTCATCACCTAATGTACAGAAATCAACACACAATACGATTGGCGTTAATGGTCCAGTACAAGCGAATAATTCGCTTTCTTGCTCTGGGCAAGGCTCTAAAGAAGTAACGCTTACAGTAGCACTGTCCATATCATCCTCAGAAGTATCACCATTGCCTGGTGTAGAATCTGTATCTGGTTGATCAGCGGCAGTAATCTCAGCAGTGTTAGTCAATGTACCAAAGGCATCAGCAGTCGCTGTGATTTCGATAGTAGCATTTGCTAATGCATTGACACTACCTACTGTCCATATACCTGTTCCATCGTCATAGTCTCCCGAGGAAGCACTCACGAAGGTTAATCCTGTTGGTAATATGTCAGTTACTTCAACTCCTGTAGCTCCGATCTGGCTGTTGTTAGATACTTTTAATTCAAAAGTAACTTCGTCGCCCATTTCTACATCATCATCACCAACAATTGTTTTCTCTAATCTAAGATCAATTGTTTGGCTATTGATGCGAGCACCATCCATATCATCCTCTGTTTGATCGTTGTTGTTAGGTGTAGAATCCACATCAGGTTGATCAGCAGAAAGTACTTGTGCTAAGTTCTCAATAGAACCCACACCTGTTACAACTGCATAAATACACAGTGTATCTAAACAGTCAACTTCAGGTTGTTCTCCTACTGTCCAAATACCTGTTGCAGCGTCATATTCACCCATTGTAGCTGTAGAGCTAATGAACTCAACTCCGTCAGGTAATTGGTCAAGAACTGTTACACCAGATGCAGCCGAAGGACCACGGTTGTATAATTTGATGCTATACTTAACTGTATCACCAATGAAAGCATTGTGTGGGCTTACAGATTTGACTAACTCAAGGTCAATCATAGGATCTCCGTCAGGATTTACAAAGATGCTTGCAGCAGCTTCATCATCTTCACTTTGATCTCCATCATCGTTATCTGGAGTAGAGTCAATATCTGGTAAAGAAGCAAATACTACTTGTGCAATGTTCTCAATACTACCTTCCCCTGTAATTTCAGCAGTAATGTATATTCTTTCGATGTCACCACCTTGTAAGTCTAATGTCCAAGCTCCTGTTGCTGGATCATACTCTCCTGTTGTTGCCGCAGCTTCAACAAAAGTAAGACCTGCTGGTAATACATCTTCGACAACTACTGATTCAGCATAACCTAAACCATCGTTTCTAACATAGATTTCGTAGATAACTTCATCACCGATGTCAAAGACACCACCGTCTCCATAAACTTCTTTAGTTAAAGAAATATCTACTAAGAAAGTAGCAGGGTTTAATACAGCTTCAATCATTTCGTTATCTTCATCATCCTCACTTTGATTACCATCATCGTTATTTGGCGTAGAGTCAATATCTTCTTGGTCAGCTCCGGTAACTTGAGCAACATTTAAGATAGGGCCTTCTTCTTCGATTTTCACTTTGATTTCGATAGAAGCAGAACCGTTGATAGGAATGTCACCAACTTCCCAAACACCAGAGTTTGCGTTGTAAGTACCATCACCTTCAGCACTCCAGAAACCAATACCCGCAGGTAATACATCTTCTACAGTAACGTTAGTCGCAAAATCAGGACCTTCGTTAGTTACCGTTAAGATATAAGAAACCATTTCTCCAACGAAAGCATTATCGTATTCAGCAATTTTAGTTAATTCAAGGTCAATCATCGGAATGTCTGGAGCGAATCCAAAGTCAGCCGTTAAGTTTGTTTCCCCTTCTGCTAAAGTAATATCAAAAGAACCTGGCGTAGTAAGGTTTGTATCTTGAGGGCCGTTTCCTACTGTTACTGTATAATCACCTGCTGGTAAATCTTCAAATAAGTATTCTCCAGCACCATCTGTAATCATAAACTCTTGAGTTCCGTCAGGGTAAGTTAAAGTAACTAATACTCCTGGAACAGGCATTTCACCTGGATCTTGAACACCGTTGTCGTTAGCATCGTTGAAGACAAAATCTCCAATAGCTCCTAATACTTCTGGTGTGAATCCAAAGTCAGCATCTTCATAATCTTCCCCTTCTCCTAATGTTACATCATCAGTAGCTGGTGTTGATAACATTGTTCCGTCAGGACCGTCACCTACAGTTACTGTGTAATCACCTTCTGGTAAATCTTCAAATAAGTACATACCAGAACCGTCAGTCACTTCAAATGATTGAGTACCATCAGGGTTGGTTAAAGTAACTAATACTCCTGGGATACCCGTATCACCTGGATCTTGAACACCGTCACCATCAACATCGTTGAATACGAAGTCTCCGATAGATCCTAATTCCTCTGGAGCGAATCCGAAGTCAGCATCTTCATACTCTTCGCCTTCTCCTAGTGTTACATCATCAGTAGCTGGTGTTGTTAATTCAGTACCTTCTGGACCTTCACCTACTGTTACTGTGTAATCACCTTCTGGTAAGTCAGTGAATTCGTAAGTTCCTGTGTTATCAGTAACCATAATTTCTTCCGTACCATCTGGGTTAGTTAAAGTAACTACAACTCCTGGTATTCCGTCTTCTCCTGGATCTTGAACACCATTTTCGTTAGTGTCTTCAAATACAGTATCACCGATAGAACCTAATTGTTCTGGAGCGAATCCGAAGTCAGCATCTTCATACTCTTCGCCTTCGTCTAAAGCAACCATATCAGAAATTGGTGTAGTTGGGTCAGAACCTTCGGGGCCGTCACCTACTGTTACTGTATAATCACCTTCTGGTAAATCTTCAAATAAGTATTCACCGTCTCCGTCTGTAATCATTGTCTCTTCAGAACCGTCAGGGTTAGTTAAAGTAACAATTACTCCTGGAATTCCTTCCTCACCTGGATCTTGAACACCATTTTCGTTAGTATCTTCAAATACAGTATCACCGATAGAACCTAATTGTTCTGGAGCGAATCCGAAGTCAGCATCTTCATACTCTTCGCCTTCGTCTAAAGCAACCATATCAGAAATTGGTGTAGTTGGGTCAGTTCCCTCAGGCCCATCACCTACTGTTACAGTATAAGTACCTTCTGGTAAATCAGTAAATTCGTAAGTACCTGTATTATCTGTTACTGTTGTTTCTTCAGTACCGTCAGGGTTAGTTAAAGTAACTGTAACTCCTGGGATACCCATTTCACCTGGATCTTGGACACCGTTTTCGTTAGTGTCTTCAAATACAGTATCACCGATAGAACCTAAGTCTTCTGGATCGAATCCGAAGTCAGCATCAACATACTCTTCACCTTCTCCTAATGTTACATCATCAGTAGCTGGCGTTGTTAATTCAGTACCTTCTGGACCTTCACCTACAGTTACTGTGTAATCACCTTCTGGTAAATCTTCAAACAAGTATTCACCATCTGGATCAGTTACAACAGATTCTTCTGTTCCGTCAGGGTACGTTAAAGTAACTGTGACTCCTGGAATTCCGTCTTCTCCAGGATTTTGAATTCCGTCTCCATTCTCATCTTCAAATACAAAGTCACCAATAGAACCTAAGTCTTCTGGATTAAATCCGAAATCAACGTCCATATTGTCTTCACCATCCCCTAAAGTAACATCCATTGTAGTATCAGTTGTTGGTTCAGAACCTTCTGGTCCGTCTCCTACTTCTACCGTGTAGTCACCTGCTGGTAAATCAGTAAATACGTAGTTACCATCACCATCTGTAACAGTAATTTCTTCTGTTCCGTCAGGATAAGTTATCGTAACGATTACTCCTGGGATACCATCTTCTCCTGGATCTTGAACACCGTTCTCATTTGGATCTTCAAATACAGTGTCACCAATAGAACCTAAAGGATCTTCCATAAATCCGAAGTCAGCATCAACATAGTCTTCCCCTTCTTCTAAAGCAACCATATCTGTTACTGGAGTTGTTGGAGATGTTCCGTCTGGTCCTTCTCCTACTTCTACAATGTAATCACCTTCTGGTAAATCTTCAAAAGTGTAAGTACCAGTGTTGTCTGTTACAGTTGTTTCTTGAGAACCATCAGGGTTAGTTAAAGTAACAATTACTCCTGGAATTCCCATTTCACCTGGATCTTGAACACCGTCTCCATCTTCGTCGTTAAATACGCTATCACCAATAGAACCTAAGTCTTCTGGATCAAATCCGAAGTCAGCATCAACATAGTCTTCGCCTTCATCTAAAGCAACCATATCTTCAGTTGGTGTAGTTGGTTCAGAACCTTCAGGTCCGTCTTCTACAGTAACTGTGTACATTCCTTCTGGTAATTCATCAAATATGTACTCACCGTTTCCATCGGTTACAGTAGTTTCCTCTGTTCCGTCTGGGTTCGTTAAAGTAACAACAACTCCTGCAATTCCATCTTCTCCTGGATCTTGAACACCGTTCTCATTTGGATCTTCAAATACAGTATCACCAATAGAACCTAATTCCTCTGGAGCAAATCCAAAGTCAGCATTCACATAATCTTCACCTTCGTCTAACATTACATTGTCCGTATCTCCTGTTGTTAACTCTGTTCCGTCAGGACCATCGCCAACAGTTACGATATAATCACCTGCTGGTAATTCGTCAAATAAGTATTGACCAGCACCATCAGTTAAGGTAGTTTCTTCAGTACCGTCAGGGTAAGTTAAAGTAACAGGTACATTAGGAATACCAGGCTCGCCAGCATCTTGAACACCATCTTTATCTTCATCTAACCATACAAAGTCACCAATAGAACCTAATTCTTCTTCATTGAATCCGAAATCAACGTCCATATTGTCTTCACCTTCTTCTAAAGTAACATCTACTACTTCTGGTGTTGTTGGATCAAATCCTTCTGGGCCATCTCCTACTGTTACTGTATAATCTCCTGCTGGTAAATCATCAAACATGTAGTTACCATCATTGTCTGTTACTGTTACTTCTTCTGTTCCATCTGGATAAGTTAAAGTTACTGTTACTCCTGGAATTCCGTCTTCTCCTGGATTTTGTACTCCGTCTCCATTTTCATCTTCAAATACTGTATCTCCAATAGTTCCTAATGGATCTTCATTGAATCCAAAGTCCACATCCATATTATCTTCACCTTCTTCTAATGTTACCATTTCTGAAGTTGGTGTTGTTGGAGATGTTCCGTCTGGTCCTTCTCCTACTGTTACAATGTAATCTCCTTCTGGTAGTTCATCAAAAATATAAGTACCTGTATTATCAGTTACTGTCGTTTCTTCCGTGCCATCTGGGTAAGTTATAGTTACTGTTACTCCTGGAATTCCGTCTTCTCCTGGATCTTGTACTCCGTTCTCATTTGAATCTTCAAATACTGTATCTCCAATTGAACCTAAGTCTTCAGGATCAAATCCGAAGTCTGCATCAACATAATCTTCACCTTCTGCTAACATTACATCGTCAGTTCCTGGTGTTGTTAAGTCTGTACCTTCTGGTCCATCTCCTACTGTTACCGTGTAATCTCCTGCTGGTAAGTCATCGAAAGTGTAAGTTCCTGTATTATCAGTTACTGTTACTTCTTCTGTTCCATCTGGGTTAGTTAAGGTAACTACAACTCCTGGTATTCCGTCTTCTCCAGCATCTTGAACTCCGTTTTCGTTTGGATCTTCAAATACTGTATCCCCAATAGAACCTAATTCTTCTTCATTGAATCCGAAATCAACGTCCATATTGTCTTCACCTTCTTCTAAAGTAACATCTACCACTTCTGGTGTTGTTGGATCAAATCCTTCTGGACCGTCCCCTACTGTTACTGTATAATCTCCTGCTGGTAAATCATCAAACATGTAGTTACCATCATTGTCTGTTATTGTTACTTCTTCTGTTCCATCTGGATAAGTTAAGGTTACTGTTACTCCTGGAATTCCGTCTTCTCCTGGATTTTGTACTCCGTCTCCATTTTCATCTTCAAATACTGTATCTCCAATAGTTCCTAATGGATCTTCATTGAATCCAAAGTCCACATCCATATTATCTTCACCTTCTTCTAATGTTACCATTTCTGAAGTTGGTGTTGTTGGAGATGTTCCATCTGGTCCGTCTCCTACTGTTACAATGTAATCTCCTTCTGGTAAGTCATCAAAAGTATAAGTCCCTGTATTATCAGTTACTGTCGTTTCTTCTGTTCCATCTGGATAAGTTAATGTAACAATTACTCCTGGTATTCCCATTTCACCTGGATCTTGAACGCCATCTCCATCCTCATCATTAAATACCGTATCTCCAATTGAACCTAAGTCTTCAGGATCAAATCCGAAGTCTGCATCAACGTAATCTTCCCCCTCTGCTAACATTACATCGTCAGTTCCTGGTGTTGTTAAGTCTGTACCTTCTGGTCCATCTCCTACTGTTACTGTATACATTCCTTCTGGTAATTCATCAAAAATGTATTCACCTGCTCCGTTTGTTACAGTTGATTCTTCTGTACCGTCTGGGTAAGTTAATGTAACCACTACTCCTCCAATTCCGTCTTCTCCTGGATTTTGAACACCATTCTCATTTGGATCTTCAAATACTGTATCTCCGATAGAACCTAACTCATCTGGATCAAAGCCGAAATCTGCATCCATATAGTCTTCACCTTCTGCAAGATCAACCATATCTTCTGTTGGTGTCGTTGGTGTTGTCCCATCTGGTCCATCACCTACTGTTACCGTATACATTCCCTCTGGTAAGTCATCAAAAGTGTAGTTACCATTGTTATCTGTTACTGTTACTTCCTCTGTTCCGTCTGGATAAGTTAATGTAACTACAACTCCTGGAATTCCGTCTTCTCCTGGATCTTGAACACCATTCTCATTTGGATCTTCAAATACTGTGTCTCCAATTGTTCCTAATGGATCTTCATTGAATCCAAAGTCAGCATCAACATAATCTTCTCCTTCTTCTAAAGCAACCATATCCGTTACTGGTGTTGTTGGAGATGTTCCTTCTGGTCCGTCTCCTACAGTTACGATGTAATCTCCTTCTGGTAATTCGTCAAAGATATATTCACCTGCTCCGTTTGTTACAGTTGTTTCTTCTGTTCCATCTGGATTAGTTAATGTAACAATTACTCCTCCGATTCCATCTTCTCCTGGATCTTGAACACCATTCTCATTTGGATCATCAAATACTGTATCACCAATAGAACCTAATTCTTCTGGATCAAAGCCGAAGTCTGCATCAACGTAATCTTCCCCCTCTGCTAACATTACATCGTCAGTTCCTGGTGTTGTTAAGTCTGTACCTTCTGGTCCGTCTCCTACTGTTACTGTGTACATTCCTTCTGGTAAGTCATCAAAAATGTATTCACCTACTCCGTTTGTTACAGTTGATTCTTCTGTTCCGTCTGGATAAGTTAATGTAACTACAACTCCTGCGATTCCATCTTCTCCTGGATTTTGAACTCCGTTCTCATTTGGATCTTCAAATACTGTATCTCCGATAGAACCTAATTCTTCTGGATCAAATCCGAAGTCTGCATCCATATAGTCTTCTCCCTCTGCAAGATTAACCATATCTTCTGTTGGTGTCGTTGGCGTTGTTCCTACTGGTCCGTCACCTACTGTTACCGTATACATTCCTTCTGGTAATTCATCAAACATATAGTTACCGTTATTATCTGTTACTGTTACTTCCTCTGTTCCGTCAGGGTAAGTTAATGTAACTACAACCCCTGGGATTCCGTCTTCTCCTGGATCTTGAATACCATTCTCATTTGGATCTTCAAATACAGTGTCTCCAATAGTACCTAAAGGAGTTTCAATAAATCCGAAGTCTGCATCAACGTAATCCTCACCTTCTGCTAACATTACCATATCAGTTGTTGGTGTTGTTGGAGCTGTTCCATCTGGTCCTTCTCCTACAGTTACAATGTAATCTCCTTCTGGTAAATCATCAAAAATGTATTCACCAGTACCATTTGTTACAGTAGTTTCTTCTGTACCATCTGGATAAGTTAATGTAACAATTACTCCTGCAATACCTTCTTCTCCTGGATCTTGAACACCATCTCCATCTTCATCGTTAAATACAGTATCACCAATTGAACCTAATTCTTCTTCATTAAATCCAAAATCAATGTCATCATTATTTTCACCTTCTGTTAAAGTAACATCCATCATTGTTGGAGTTGTTGGATCAAATCCTTCAGGACCTTCTCCTACTGTTACTGTATAATCTCCAGCTGGTAAATCGTCAAATGTATATGTACCTGTATTATCAGTTATAGTTGTTACTTCTGTTCCATCTGGCAAAGTTAATGTAACAATTACTCCAGGAATACCTTCTTCTCCTGGATCTTGAACACCATCACCATCTTCATCATTAAATACTGTATCACCAATTGAACCTAGTTCATTTGCTTCAATAGTATCATCATCCTGATCATCCTCATTTGGTGAATCATTACCTGGTGTAGAATCCGTATCTGGTTGGTCTGCTGTTTCAATTTGAGCCGAGTTTGTAATTGTACCTGCAGCAATGATTTCAGTAGTAATGTTTAAATTTACTGTCTCACCTATAGCTAAGTCACCAATTGTCCAAATACCTGTTGCATCATTATAAGCACCATCAGCATTGATGTAGCTTAATTGAGCTGGTAAATCATCAGAGACTGTAACACCTGTTGCATCTAAAGGACCTAAGTTCACAACAGATATTGTGTAAGTAACTTGATCTCCAATTTGTGTTCCTGTAGCCATAGAAGTTTTAGTTAGCTCAAGGTCAGTAGCACAAGCATCAGGCCCAACAACTAATGTATCTAAATCAGCATTACATCCTAAATCAGATTGTAAGTTAATTGTATAGGCACCAGGTGCTAAATCAGTAAAAGTAAATGATTGGTTTGTTGTGGCCACTTCATTACCTGGCGTCAATGTGAGTGTAAAGTCACCTGTTCCACCTGCATCAAAAGTAATTGTTCCACCTTCCTCACAAGTAGCTTCTGTTACTGCTAAAGTAGGATTAAGATTTTCTTCAGGATCAATAAGTGTTATAACTAACTCTTGAATACATCCGTCAACTTCACCAGCTAAACCAGTTACACGTAAGCTATAATCACCAGGACATAACTCATCATATAATTCTGGTGGGAATTTAGTTGCATTAATTTTAATTGGCTGTCCTTCAAAGTTTCCATTGTCATAAAATTGAAAGAACCATTGGTTTACATCATCAATCATCTCACCAGAAACATTAGCAGTAATTGATCCATTACATAAACCACAACCTGGTTGTTGAACTTCTAAGAATACACTACAAGCACTTGGCTCAGGAATAAATCCAGCATCAATAGTTGTATCATCTTCAAAAGGATCTAAATCAACTACATCTGTAAATCCATCTGCTCCTGCATCACTATCATTTGGTGTACCATCACTAGCATTACCTGATTGTGGTGTTGAATCAAATCCAGTAGGTGTCATAAATTCTACTACATAGTCCTCAGCAGGATCTAAGTTATCAAAAGAGTATTCACCATTTCCATCTGTTGTGGTTGTTCCAATAGGTGTTGTTAAATCATCTGCATCATAAAGATTTACAACGACTCCGCCTAAAGGTTGCTCATTTGCATCTTGAATACCATTTTCGTTTTCATCAATGAAAGTGAAATCTCCTAAAGAAGCGATAGGCTCTGGCTCAGGTACGAAACCTGCATCAATTGTCGTATCATCTTCTCCTGGCATTAAATCAACTGCATCTGTAAATCCATCTGCTCCTGCATCACTATCATTTGGCGTACCGTCACTAGCGTTACCTGATTGTGTTGTTGGGTCAAATCCTGTTGGCTCTTCAAACTCTACAACATAGTCCTCAGCAGGATTTAAATCATCAAAAGAATATTGTCCAAAAGCATTGGTAGTTGTAGTAGCAATTGGTATTGTTAAATCATCTGCATCATAAAGATTTACAACGACTCCTTCGATTGGGTCTTCCCCTGGATCTTGGATACCATCAGCATCTTCATCAACAAATACTAAATCTCCTAAAGAAGCTAAAGGAACATCCTCAGGAACGAAACCAGCATCAATAGTAGTATCATCTTCACTTGGATCTAAATCAATTACATCAGTGAAACCGTTGGCACCTGCATCACTATCATCTGCAACACCGTCACTTGCATTACCTGATTGAGCTGTTGGATTAAATCCTGTTGGCTCTTCAAATTGTACCACATAGTCTACATTTGGATCTAAATCATCAAATGAGTATTCACCGTTCGCATCTGTAGTTGTTGTTCCAATAGGTGTTACAACATTACTTGAAGTATATAAATTAACTGTAACCCCTTCTAATGGCATTTCAGTTGCATCTTGGATACCGTTTTCATTTGCATCAATAAAAGTATAGTCTCCTAAAGAAGCTAATTCAACAGGTTCTGGAACGAAACCAGCATCAATTGTTGTATCATCCTCTGCTGGATCTAAATCAATGACATCTGTGAAGCCATCTGCTCCTGCATCACTATCATTTGGTGTACCATCACTGGCATTACCTGATTGTGTTGTTGGATCAAATCCTGTTGGTGCTTCAAATTCTACTACATAGTCCTCAGCAGGATCTAAATCATCAAAAGAATATTGTCCGAAAGCATTGGTAGTTGTAGTAGCAATAGGCGTTGTTAAGTCATCTGCATCATAAAGATTTACAACGACTCCTTCGATTGGGTCTTCTCCTGGATCTTGGATACCGTCAGCGTCTTCATCAACAAATACCAAATCTCCTAAAGAAGCTGTAGGCTGTGGCTCAGGTACGAAACCAGCATCAATTGTCGTATCATCTTCTCCTGCATCTAAATCAATTACATCTGTAAAACCATCCGTTCCTGCATCACTATCATCTGCAATACCATCACTGGCATTACCTGATTGTGTTGTTGGATCAAATCCTGTTGGCTCTTCAAACTCTACAACATAGTCCTCAGCAGGATCTAAGTCATCAAAAGAGTATTCACCATTTGCGTCAGTTGTTGTTGTTGCGATAGGTGTTGTTAAATCATCTGCATCATAGAGATTTACAGTAGCCCCTTCAATAGTTACTTCTCCTGCATCTTGAATACCATCTTCATCAGCATCAACGAATACAAAGTCTCCTAAAGAAGCAGTAGGTTCTGGAACAAAACCAGCATCAATTGTAGGGTCGTTTTCACCTGGATTTAAGTCAATTACATCTGTAAAACCATCTGTTCCTGCATCACTATCATTTGGATTACCATCACTGGCATTTCCTGATTGAGTTGTTGGATCAAATCCTTCAGGTGTTTCAAACTCAATAACATAATCTTCATTTGGATCAAGATTAGGAAAAATATAAGCTCCCATGTTATCTGTAGTAGTAGTAGCAATAGGTGTTGTTAAGTCATCTGCATCGTAAAGATTTACAACAACTCCTTCAATTGGATCTTCTCCTACATCTTGCATACCATCTTCATCAGCATCAACAAATACGAAATCTCCTAAGCTTGCACCCATTGGCACATAACCAGCATCAATAGTTGTATCATCTTCTCCTGGGTCTAAATCAATTACGTCTGTAAAACCACTTGCACCTGGATCACTATCAGTAGGATTACCTGTGCTTGCACCTGCACCCGCTTGTGTTGGCGTAAATCCATCAGGTGTTTCAAATTCTACAACATAATCCTCATTAGGATCTAAATCGTCAAAGCTATACTCACCTGTTGCAGCATCTGTAGTAGTCGTAGCAATAGGTGTTGTTAAATCATCTGCATTGTAAAGGTTTACAGTGATTCCACCAACTGGTGTATCTCCAGCATCTTGTGTACCACTCTCATTGTTATCAATGAAAGTAAAGTCTCCTAAAGAAGCTAATAATAAAACACTCGTAATTGTTTCATCATCTTGATCATCCTCATTTGGATTATCATTTCCTGGAGTAGAATCAACATCTGGTTGATCAGCCGTTTCGATTTGTGCGCTATTTGTAATTGTTCCTTCAGTATCAACTGTAGTAACAATTGTTAAAGTAGCAATACCATCGTTTGCTAAATCACCAATAGTCCAAGTTAAAGTAGCTGCATCAAAAGTACCTATAGAAGGTGTAATAGCAGAAGGCGTTAAACCTCCAGGTAAAGCATCTACAACAGTAATACCTGTTGCATCAGCAGGACCTTCATTGGTGACTGTAATCGTCCAAGTAACATCGTCTCCAACATTTACACTTGCTTGATCTACAGTTTTCACTAATTCTAAGTCAATTAACTCACCACCAACTGTATCTTCATCTTGATCATCTTCATTTGGATCATTATTTCCTGGCGTAGAGTCTGGATCAGGTTGATCAACAGTTGCTACTTGTGCAACATTTGTGTAAGGACCAACACCATCAACAGAAGTAAGTATTGTTAATGTTACTGTTTCGTTTACACCCAAATTTCCAACATTCCAAGTAAAAGTAGGAACTGGTGCTCCTGCAACAGGATCAAGCATTTCACTAGCACTTACTACACTTAAACCATTAGGCAACATATCTTCTACTGTAACACCAGTTGCAGCAGCAGGACCTAAGTTAGTTAAAGTAATTGTCCAAGTAACTTGATCTCCAACATTTACAACAGATTGGTCTACGGATTTTGTTAATTCAAGATCTGCTTCTAAAATTTCAGTAACACCAAAATCTAAAGTATGATCGTTTTGTCCGTACTCACCAGTTGTAAAAGTAATACTTGCATTTCCTTCTGCATCTAATGCAGCATCATTGTCTAATTTATCATTGTTACCACTGTCTGTAGAAGTTAATTCATAATCACTTAAATCACCTATTAAGGTAGCAACAGGAATACATACTTTATATTCTGTCAATGGAGCTAAACCACCATTTACATTGCTTTGATTGAAGTAATACGTACCATCAGCAGCAGTAGTAGTCGTACCAACTAATTGGTTATTTTGGAATAACTCAACAGTAACACCACTTAAAATTTCCTCACCTGGATCTTGGATGCCATTTAAGTTAACATCAACCCATACACGGTTACCAATTTCGATAGGAGCAGGACCACATAACAATTCGATATCACCAACTCCTGTTGATTTACCAAATCCTTCCTCGGGATCATTTGCATTATAAAATACAGAATATCCTCTTTCCTCACTACCATCTGCTGTGCTTAAATATTTAACACCACCAGCAAAAGCAGCTAATTTGGGATCAAAAGCAGAAGTAACAACTTCACCTGTTCCATTATTTAAAGCTAAACCACCTAAAGCAGTTTCAAGGTGGAAGTCTCCACCACTTCCAGCCCATAAATCTCCACAAAAGAACTCAACTCCGTTGTCACCACCGTCACTACATCCAGTTCTTACAATATTTCCGTTAGCATCAACGATGTTACCATTTTGCTCACCAACGAAAGTACCATTATCATTATATACATAACGAATATCTCCACCACTATTACCACTTACTAAAACAGTACCAGAAGAGAAATTCCAATTATTTCGTGTTCCAGTTTGGAATCCAAAACGGTCAGCATATCCTAAGATCATAGAACCATCTACATCAAATTCGATGTCAGATAAGATGGCTTGAGGATTAGCGATTTCAGAGTTACCAAAAGTAAAACTGGCATCATCGAAATCATCAGACCAAGCATTCCAAGTACATTCTATAGACTGTGTTGTACATCCTTTCATATAATCCAAAGACTCCGTATATACTTGTGTGAAAGTATCTGATGTTGGGTTAAATTCATAAACGAAAGAAGATAAAGCACCTCCATTTTCACCAGAACAAACTAAACCAATATAAACTTTACCACGGTAGTATTTAGTTGCCCAAGGACGAGTTTCACCACCACAGGGCTGAGGAATAGCATAGGTAGTTACATCACCACATCCAGGTGTGTTTAATGCATCTGTAGACATGTTTCTAATATCTACTTTTACTAATTCTTTTGTATTTAAATTAACAGTCCATAATTCAGTACCATCTGTAGAGATGTCTAAATCACCTAAACCAATTTTACCGACACCTAAGAAAGCATCAATATCATTACTTTCAATGTTTTTCTCAGCAGGTAAATCGTTTCTGTTAAGAGAACCAACATTTGTACAAGTTCCTAAGTCCAAGAAGTTAGAAACAGTAGGTGTACCTCCTTCAGGGTAATTGATAGCATAGATACCACCAGCTCCTAAAGGACCAAATCCTGAGTGTCTTCTTACAACGGCAGAAGTAAAGATATTCTCAGAACGGAAGTCCCAAGCATTACCCCAAGTAGCACCAATTTGTTCAGCAGAAGCGATTTCGTCAGGTAAACCAGCAGAACCAGCACTTGGTGGATCAGTTTGGTAATTTGCTCCTTCTCCATCTCTATCATATTCAAATCCAACAAAAGCACCTGGGTCAGCAGCAGAACCACCAGCCAAAGGATTACCATTTACATAACAAGGAATAGCCATTCTTGGGTTTTCCTCACAGTAATCTTCAGCACTAATTAAACCTAAATTCACACCTGCTTCTCCACAAGGTTGGAAAGAAACACAAGTTACAGATTCACTACCTGTACCCGCAGCCGTTGAGTTAGCAAAAGATTCAAATAAGTTATCATCATTAGCAGCATTGTATCCATCTACATCAAATTCAACTAAAATTTCACCTGCACACTCATCAAATTCTAATGTATAGTCTCCATTTCCATCAGAAACAGTAGAAATAGAATTTCCTGCTTCATCTGTAGCTGTTACTGTTACATTAGGAACTCCGTTTTCTCCGTTGTCCATTTCACCATTACTGTTAAAATCATAGTATATACGTCCTGCAACACCACTGTCAGGTGCTGTTTGAATACAGTTAGGACCTACATTGTTAGGTACACACTCGTCATCATCATTAGGATCAACACAAGCAGCAAGTCCATCACCATCATTATCAGCAGCAGATACACAAGCAGCAGCAGTACCAGCAGCACCGTTCCAAGCATTAATGTTTCCAGAACCCAATGTTGTAATTTGATTTCCTACATTTGCATTTTGAGAGTTTGGTGCCATAAATGGATCATTACCATCCATCAACATGATGTTACCATCTGAACAGTCACCCATATTAGAGAAAGTAAATAAAACAGTAGGTTCTCCTGCTGTATAAGTAATATCAGTAGTGCCTAAGCTAGTTAAACCAACACTAACATAGTCAGCATTAACATTTTCAGCAGGAGCAATAATTGTTCCATTGCTGCTCCAAGTACCACTTACACTTTGAATTGACCCCAAGTCAAAACCACCAGTAGGTGTAACAAAGGTAATTTGTGCAGTAGAAGTTGTTGCTTGCGCTCCAACCCAATCAACATCAGGAACAGCTACTACTTGATAAGTACAACCATCAGGTAATAATTCAATGTCAAATGCAACCATTCCTTCTGTTTCTTGCTCACAGTTAGCTGCATCTTGATTAGGTACACAAGGATCATTGTCATCTGGATCTTCTGATGCTGCAACTCCGTCACTGTCAGCATCAACACAAGTAGAACCATCGCCTCCACAAACATCACAAGCATCTACTATAGCAGCAGTTGCGTCGGTTGGGTCACAATCTTCTCCGTCAGCAACACCATCTCCATCTGTATCACAAGCTCCATTTAAATTATCTGGAACACAAGGATCATTGTCATCTGGATCTTCTGATGCTGCAACTCCGTCACTGTCAGCATCAACACAAGTAGAACCATCGCCTCCACAAACATCACAAGCATCTACTATAGCAGCAGTTGCGTCATTTGGGTCACAATCTTCTCCGTCAGCAACACCATCTCCATCTGTATCACAAGCTCCATTTAAATTATCTGGAACACAAGGATCATTGTCATCTGGATCTTCTGATGCTGCAACTCCGTCACTGTCAGCATCAACACAAGTAGAACCATCGCCTCCACAAACATCACAAGCATCTACTATAGCAGCAGTTGCGTCATTTGGGTCACAATCTTCTCCGTCAGCAACACCATCTCCATCTGTATCACAAGCTCCATTTAAATTATCTGGAACACAAGGATCATTGTCATCTGGATCATTCGAAGCAGCAACTCCATCTCCATCTGCATCAGTACAGTCAGAGCCATCACCACCACAAATACCACAATCATCTATTACTGCAATTGTTGCATCTTCTGGAGCACAATCATCAGCATTGGCAACACCATCATTGTCTGTATCACAAGTTCCATCTGAACTATCTGGTACACAAGGATCGTTATCATCTGGATCTTCTGAAGCAACAACTCCATCTCCATCTGCATCTGCACATGTGGATCCATCACCACCACAAATAGCACAATCATCTATAATAGCAATTGTTGCATCTTCTGGAGCACAATCATCAGCGTTTATAACGCCATCTTGATCTGTATCACAAGTTCCATCTGAACTATCTGGTACACAAGGATCATTGTCATCTGGATCTTCTGAAGCAATAACTCCATCTCCATCTGCATCTGCACATGTAGATCCATCACCACCACAAACATCACAATTATCTACTGTAGCAGCAGTTGCATCGTTTGGCGCACAATCTGCGCTATCTGGCGTTCCGTCACCGTCACTGTCTGGATCGTTTGGGCCAGCACAATTGGCTAATCCAACTCCATAATTACCAATCCAAGCGTTTATATTACCAGAACCTAAAGTAGTAATCTGGTTACCAACATTGGCATTTTCAGAGTTAGGTGGCAAAAAAGGATCATTTGCTGCCATCAATTCTACTGCACCAGTACAATCACCAGTGTTTTGGAATGAGAACAGTACAGTTTCTTGTCCTGAGAGATATTCAATATCCATAGTGCCTAAACTGGTTAATCCAATAGTTACGTAATCGAACCCTGAATTTTCAGTTGGTGCTATGATATTAGAATTATTACTCCAAGACCCATTTGCACTTTGTATATTCCCAAGGGCAAAACCTCCAGTGGGAACGATAAGTGTTACTTGAGCTGTAGCAGTTATCGCCTGTGGTCCAGTCCAATCTACAGTTGGCCTCAGCACAACTTGATAGGTTTGGCCATCTGGCAATAACTCTACCTTATACTCTACTTGGGATGAGGCACTAAGGCCTATCACCATCAAGAGCATGGATAAAAGGTATTTTGAGTAGTTTTTCAGAAATAGCATCATATTTTGATTTTGATTAGATAATTTTTACTATAGAAAAGGGTAGGAAAGCAAACGTTTGAGATGCCTTACAAAAGTTTGCTAGAGTTATACTCTCCTTTATTATTACATTGATATTTATGTAGTAATCTGAAAAAAAAGTGTAACTTTTCTTTCAAAAAATCACATTTGGCATAATATTTGGAGAGGTTTAAGTGTATAACAGGTGAATCAAATCTTACTACCAAGCAAGAAAAGGCTTGATAGGAAAGCTGTGTAGAAAAATTAGCTTGATTAGGATGTTGATAGTTGTTATTCATAGTTTTCTTGCTTCTTAATACTTCATAAATTAAGGAGGCATTATGAAACATTGATTCCTTTAAATCGTATAAATAGGAAACAACGCAAGGTTGTTTATCTATCACATAGAAAAAAAGGGGTATCAGTCAAAAGTTGATGAAGTTGGAGGGTAAACTTTCAGGAGAGAAAAAAAGCTTGGCTGTAGTATAAGTATTGTTTAGACTCAAATAGTAGAAATAGCCACTATTTTATACAAAAAAAAATCTCATACTTAACAAATATATGTGTCATCATCAATTTTGAAGTTGCTTCCTTAAATTAGTTCATCTCATTTCTTTATAAACTTTTTCAAGCAGACATACCCCAAAATTATTAGGAAGGGAAGTTAAATTTTTTAGGGTTTTGATAAGCTATACACTTCAGTAGTTGTTTATAAAGTTTTGGCGCATCAATAGTAGTAGCAAAAAATATTCCATCTTTTCATTTGCTGTTATAATCTTCACTACTTTCAATTAAATTCTATATTTTATAATTTTGATAATTTTGTTAATCTGTTGATTAACAGCTTTAAAACATTTGATAAATTAATATTATTAAATGTTTGATAAAATATCAAAAAAAAAATATTTTTTTTCCAGATTCTGTATATCAATTTATATTGACCAAAATAAGACACACTTTGTGCCTTATTTTGTTTACTATTGTTTCCAATGATTTAATAATGATAAAAACACTTGTATAATACTAAATATTATCATTTTGCAGAGGGATACTTGTTCTAAAGTATTTATTCGTGAAATAGCATTTCAAGAAAAATTTAGAGTTTGTTTTACAAGTAAATATTATAAAATGGGAAACGTATGTTTGTATTTTTAGTAAGTATGTTGTGAAGTGTTTGTATAAATTTAATAATCAGGATACTTATACTGTTTATTCATAACTGCTTCTAAATCAATTTGTTTATACTTTAAATAGCTTTAACAGGAGATTATTTATTATTTTAACATCAAATAAAATAACAAATGATATATCATATTGATTTAAAGTATTTCTCAAATTACTGTAAAGGAGGGGAGCAATTCGACTACTAAGTTACAGAATCTTCCTTATATATACAAGAAGATCTTATAATAAAAGATATTATATTAAGTATAAAACCAATGTGTGTTTGTGTACTTGGAAGTAGCTTTTGTTGTTTGTTGTTGAAACCGTCTAAGATAGACCCGATAGTAGTGGTATCGTTTTTTGAGTGGCAAGTATGAGAAAGGCAAAACGATAAGAACGTATAGCGGGACTGGACGTAACGACGGAGCTGCTTACTGTTCTCTCCTTTTATATATCTTTAGCTTATACAGGTTTGTTTGCTTTCCTATTAAGGGTTTTCTGATTTTTTTAGGGTTTATTGGGCTTTTGGGATGGTGAGACACGCCCATGATTCGCTTGGGCGAATCGTCCCCTCTTTATAGAGGGGATTTTGATTCTTGTTTGTAAATTTTGTGTTTCTTTTTTCAAATGTGCTACACACCTCTCAGTCGCTTGACAAATCATCCCTTTTAAAGAGTGTTTTTTAGTATTCTTCTTTGAGTTCTGAGGTTTGCCATTTTTGGAAGGCTTCAAGGGCTTCATCTCGGAGAATTTGTTCAAAGGGTATTGATCTTTTTGTGTAGTCTTCTAATTCTAGTTCTTTGTAGATGAAGTCGTCATCGAAGTTGATTTCTGCTGCGTCTTTTTTGGTGTTGGCGTAGAATACTCTTTTGGGACGTGCCCAGTAAATAGCTCCTAAGCACATGGGGCAGGGTTCGCAACTTGTGTATAGGTCGCAGTCATCTAGCTGAAATGTGCCTAATTCTTTGCAGGCGTTTCTGATGGCGGTGACTTCTGCATGGGCGGTTGGGTCGTTGCTTGTGGTAACTTGATTTTGACCTGTTGCAACGATTTTGCCATCTTTGACTATGACGGCTCCGAATGGTCCGCCGTTTCCGCTTTCTACGTTTTCAATGGAGAGTTTTATTGCTGCTCGCATGAATTTTTCGTGATTGTTCATTTTTATTTTTTATTTGATTTTAGCATATGACCATGTTTTTTGGCATATGGTCATGTTTTTAGACACACGGCCGTGTGTCTCTACTTTTTTGGGCTGACCTTGGGTCTGTCCTTACATTTATATTACGATGTTTACGATTTTTCCTTTTACGAGGATGAATCGTTTGATGTTTTTGCCGTCTATCCATTTTTGGACTTTTTCGTCGGCTAAGACCATTTCTTTTATGGCGGCTTCTTCTAAGTCTACGGAAACTTGAATTTTTGCTCTCATTTTTCCTTGAATCATGATTGGGTACTCAAAATCGTCTTCTTTGATGTGTTCTTCTTGTAATTCTGGGTAGGTTACTTGGTGTACTGAACCTTCGTTTCCTAATTTTTCCCATAATTCTTCGGAGGTATATGGTGCAAATGGTGCGATTAAGATGACTAAGGGTTGTAAAATGGATTTTTTGTTGCATTTTATTTTGCCTAAGTCGTTGACGCATACCATGAAGGCACTTACACAGGTATTGAAGGACAATCTTTGAATGTCGTCTTCTACTTTTTTGATGGTTTTGTGTAAGATTTTTAATTCTTCTTTTGTAGGTTCTTCGTCAGATACGACAAATGCTTCTTCAGTATGGAATAAGCCCCACAATTTTCGGATGAATTTGGATACTCCATTGACTCCTTTGGTGTTCCAGGGTTTGGATTGCTCTATAGGGCCTAAGAACATTTCAAACATTCTGAAAACGTCTGCTCCGTATTTTTCAATCATATCATCGGGATTAACGACGTTGTATTTGGATTTAGACATTTTTTCGACTTCGGGTCTTAATAAGATGTATTCTTTACCATTTCCGTCAATTTTCCATAAAACTTTCTCATTTAAATCCACATCTGGAAAGTCTTTTACTTCAGCCATGTATTGTGTGAAGTTTTCTTTGTATAAACGTCCATGTACATCGGCATATTTAATCGGAACTCTGTGTTCGGTATGCTTGTTTAATGCGTAATTTGTTTTCTCAATTTTTGTGATGCGTCCGCCATCGCTTTGCCAAGAAACGTATTTGTTGAAGTTTTCTATTTTTTCGATGACTTCTTCGTTGTCTTCTACAATATCTGCTTGTTCACAAAATTGTAAGAATAATGATTCGCCTTGAATCATTCCTTGATTGACTAATTTTTTGTAGGGTTCTTCTGTTTTGACTAATTCGTTGTCTTTGAAGAACTTATGCCACATTCGAGAATATAATAAGTGTCCTACGGCATGTTCTGCTCCGCCTATGTAAAAGTCTACACATTCCCAATAGTCTAATGCTTCTTTTGATACAAATGCGTCTTTATTGTGTGGATCCATGTATCTTAAAAAGTACCAACTTGATCCTGCATACCCTGGCATGGTGTCGGTTTCTCTGAAACAACCATCGGGTAAATTTCTCCATTTGGTTGCTTTGGATAAGGGTGGTCTTCCGTCTTCGGTTGGTCCAAAATCGGCCATATCGGGTAATTCTAATGGTAATTCTTCGATATTTATGGCGTAAGGTGCGCCTTCTTCGGAGTCGTCTTTGTACATGATGGGGAATGGTTCGCCCCAATATCTTTGTCGACTGAAACCTGCATCTCTCAATTTATAATTGATTTTTGCTTTTCCGATTTTCATTTCTTCGACTTTATCACAGATGACTTTGATTGCCTCTGGTACTTCTAAACCGTTGATAAAGTCAGAATTTATCATTTTTCCGATTTTATCGTCTCTGGTTGCTCCTTCGTGTTCTGATTTGTCGATAATTTCGACGATGGGGATTCCAAATTTGTCGGCAAAGGCGTTGTCTCGGTCATCATCAGAGGGAACTGCCATGATTGCGCCTGTGCCATAAGATGCTAAGACGTATTCACTGATCCAAATTGGGACTTTTTCTTTGGAGAAGGGATGAATTGCGTATGCTCCTGTAAAAGCACCTGTAACCACTTTAACTTCTGCCATTCGTTCTCTTTCAGATCGCTTTTGTACGTAATCTAAGTATTTTGCAATTTCTTCTTTGTGTACGTCTGTGGTAATTTCTTTGACTAATTCGTGTTCTGGTGCTAAAACCATGAATGTGACTCCGAAAATTGTATCGGGACGTGTTGTGAATATTTCAAAGGATTTGCCTTCTTGTCCATGAATTTCAAAGAACATGGATGCGCCACGAGATTTGCCAATCCAGTTTCTTTGCATTTCTTTCATGGATTCGCTCCAATCTACGGTGTCTAAGCCACCTAATAAGCGTTCTGCATAGGCGGTGACTCGTAAGAACCATTGGCGTAAGCGTCTTTTTTCGACGGGATGCCCTCCTCTTTCAGATTTTCCTTCTTTTACTTCGTCGTTGGCTAATACGGTACCTAACGCTGGGCAGAACCATACATCACTGTAGTCTAAGTATGCCAAACGGTAATTCATTAATGCTTTTTGTTGGCTTACTTCGTCCATTGCTTTCCACTCTTCTGCGGTAAAGTGTAAGTCTTTTGTTTCGGCTGCTTTTATATTGTTGGTACCGTTTGTTTCAAATTTTTGAACTAAGGTTTCTAATTTTTCGGCTTTGTCGGTTTCTTTGTTGTACCAGCTATCGAATAATTGTAAGAATATCCATTGTGTCCATTTGTAGTAGCTTGGCTCACTGGTTCTTACTTCTCTATCCCAATCGTAGCTCATTCCTAAGCTTCGTAATTGTTTTTTGTAGGTTTTGATGTTTTCTTCGGTGGTCTGTGAGGGGTGTTTGCCTGTTTTAATGGCGTATTGTTCGGCTGGTAATCCGAAGGCGTCGAAGCCCATTGGGTGGAGGACGTTGAAACCTTTTAATCTTTTGTAACGGGCAAAGATGTCTGAGGCGATGTAACCTAATGGATGTCCTACGTGTAAGCCATCTCCTGATGGGTAGGGGAACATGTCTAAGACGTAGTATTTGGGGCGGTCTGGGGTGTTTTCTACTTTGTAGGTTTTATTGTGTTCCCAGTATTGTTGCCATTTTTTTTCAAATTCTGTATAGTTAAAATTCATTTTCTTATTTTTTTGGAGACGTGTCTTTTGGGACTTCGGCTCTGGTGTGAGACGTATCTTTTGGGACTTTCGGCTCTGGTGTGAGACGCATTCAATGCGTCTGTATGGTTTTTGGGCAGATGTTAGGGTCTGCGGCTCTAATGTTGAGACGCATTCAATGCGTCTGTACGGTTTTTGGGCAGACGTATGGGTCTGCCCCTACGTGTTTTTTGGTGAATGGGGACAAAGTTAGTTAATACATTTTATTTTTTTAGGTTAAAATGTGTGAACTAGTTTGTAAGGATAAACGAATGTCGATGTCAAAAGGATTCAATGGTAGATTTCCATCGTTGGTTGGTGGGTATGGGTATATTATATGCCTAGACAGGCAGGAGTTGGTTGGGGTGGTATGTGGTGGTCGTGTGGTTCATTTTTTTCTTTTCTTTTCTGTTGTGTCCATGCAAAATAGACCTGATAGGAACGGTATCGTTTTTTGCTCGGCAAATATAAGTAGGGCTAAACGATAATAGTGGATAGCAGGACCAGACGTAACGACGGAGGGGTTTACCGTTCTCTCCTTATTTTTATTTTATTTTTTGGAGATTTTAGTTTTTTTCTTTTTGTAGGCTTACGCACCCCTGATTTCCCTTCGGTCAATCGTCCCCTCTTGTAGAGGTTTTTTTTTGTTTTGAAACATTTATTTTTTGATTTTAGTTCCTTGTTCTGGTTGTTTTATTTTACTGAATGCTTGCAAAATGTGGCTTTTTGCATTGTGAGGGTAAATAGAATATTGTTATGGAAAAGAAATATAATGATTCGGCTCGGTTGGGTATTAAGGCTTGGGCGGTGGAGGATCGTCCTCGTGAGAAGATGTTGCATAAGGGGCGTGAGGTTTTGACGAATGCGGAGTTGATTGCGATTTTGATTGGGTCGGGAACGGTGAAGCTTTCGGCGGTGGAGGTGGCTAAGAAGATTATGGCGGGGTGTGAGAATAACCTAAATGTGTTGAGTAAACAGACGATTAAGGATCTTTGTAAGTATCAGGGGATTGGTCCTGCAAAGGCGATTAGTATTGTGGCTGCGTTGGAGATGGGACGGCGACGGCAAAAGGCGGATGTGTTGGAGCGTAAGCAGATTAAGAGTAGTCATGATGGATTTGCTTTTTTTCAGCCGATTATTGGGGATTTACCACATGAGGAATTTTGGATGCTGATTTTGGATCGGAGTAATAAGATTATGGGAAGTGAACGGGTGAGTATTGGTGGGGTCGCTGGTACGGTGGCGGATGTGAAGGTGATTTTTAAGAAGGCTTTGGACTGTTTGGCTTCGGCGATTATTATTTCGCATAATCATCCTTCGGGTAGTTTGCGTCCAAGTGAGGCGGATAAGGCTTTGACGAAGAAGGTGTATCAGGCAGGGAAGGTTTTAGATATTTCTGTGTTGGATCATTTGATTGTGACGGATAATGGGTATTTTAGTTTTGCGGATGAGGGGCTGTTGGGGTGATGTCTCTTAGTTTTTTTTATTCGATGGGTGATTGCTTTTTTTGGGAGGTTCGACACATCCATGATTTCCCTTGCAGTCAAGTTCTCTGTTGTAGAGGGGATTTTCTTTTAGATTTTTTCGAGTTGGGTTGTTAAAATATGTAAAAAGGGCGAGGAAACTTTTGGTTTCTCGCCCTTTTTAATTTGTCTATTTGCTTGTTTTTTGGTTTATCTCGCTATTACGAATTTCTTGTTTTGAATGGTGTTGTTTATTTGGATTTGGAGGAAGTATATTCCATTCGATAGGTCTTGAATTGGGATGTTTATTTGGTTTTCTCCTGTGTTTAGGATTTGTTTTGTTGGTTGGGTTAGGTTTTGTCCTATGATGTTTTTAAGGTTCCATTTGATTTCTGTGTTTTCTGGGGTTTTGATATTTAGTGCCATTTGGTTTTGGGCTGGGTTGGGGCTGATTTTTGTGGTTGTGAGGGTTTTGATGTCCTCTATGCTTGTTATATCCATGACGGCTACTGTTTCACAGTGTTCGTCTGTGTTGTTGCCATTGGTGACGGTTAAGCATATATCGTAAGTGCCATCGGCTGCATAAGTGTGTGGAACTACGGTTTGTCCTTCTGCTGTAGTGCCGTCTCCAAAATCCCATGACCAGCTTTCTCCATTTAAAGAATTGTCTGTTACAGTGACGGTTAGGTTGTCTTGGGTGTAGTTGAAAAATGCGTTGAATTCTACAGTAATGACGACTTCTATAGTTTGCTGGACTGTCACTATTTGTCCTTCTGAGCCTGTGGCTGTTAGGGTTACGGTGTAAGTGCCGTTTTCGGTGTAGGCGTAGGTTGCGCTTTGTCCGCTTCCTGTTCCGCCATTGCCAAAACTCCATGACCAGTCTGTAATCTCATCGTTAGAGCTTGCGGTGATGGTCAATACGCCGTTTTCGTCTACGTTGTAGGAGTCAATGCTTACGGTGATGGGGACTGGTGGAAAGTCTACTTCAAATGGGATTGTTGTGCCGAAACCGAAGTCTGTTTCGTCAAATAGGACTGTTCCGTTGTGTGTTAACGATATTACGCTTCCAAATGAGGACAAGCCATCTCCTTGTGCGTCTAATACCACGAAAAGATAACAGCCTTCTTCAAAGAAATCAAAAGTATACTCGTAAGAGGTTGATGCATCTAAACCTTCACTTTGGTAGACTATATTGCCTTCACTGTCTAAGATAACCCATGATGTTTCTCCAGGGGAAAGGTCTGTTGTTAAATTGAGTTGGAGTGGGCCTTCTCCTATGTTTGTGGCAGCCTCCACTGTTCTTGCAATGGTGTTTCCTGCGAGAAAATCGTCCGTTGTTCCGTTTGGATTGCTTACGGCTAGTTCTAATTGGGCTATTCCTTCTGTTTCTATTGTTCCAAAATCTAATTCTGTTAATTCATAACTTGCGATGCTTCCTGTCCAGCTTTGTGTGCCTATAACCTCTCCGTTGTTTGTGAGGGTGGCGTCGAATGATGTGAGGATTTGACTTCCTAAGTTTTGGACTGTAAATGTGGGGGCTATGTCTTGGCAGTAGATTTCATCTCCATCGTAACTGACTATGCCTACATTGTTTGTGCCTCCTGGTGAAAGGAAGTTATAATTGGCTGGATTGGCGAAGTCGTTGATTACCCCTACAGATAAGATGTCTATCGGTATAGGACTGACAAGGCGGTTTGGGTAGACCATGTAAAAGGTCGGATAGGATGTTCCGTAATTGGCAATGGCGTAGTCTCCTGCAAAGTTTCCTGATTGGTTGATGATGGGGAAGTTTAGAAGGTTTGCCCAATCGCCGTAGGAATTGTTGTTGCTTAGGTTGTCCTCTGTGGCGTCGTCTGCTTCTATGGCGAGGAAGGTGATTGAGTTGTCACCGTCTTGTCCGTAGAAGGCCGCTGCGCTGTTTATGATGCTTTCTGAGTAGAACCATGCTGCTGGACTCCATACGGCAAATACGCTTATAAATACGGGTTTGTCGTCGTCTAAATAGTCATATAGTACGTGTAGGTTGCCATCTACGTCGTTTAGGGCGAAGTTGGCTGCTACGCTGTTGGGGTCTAGTTGGGCTTGTGTATTGATGCTACATAGCAATATAAATGATAGTAGCGTAAGGGATAGTTTTCTTAGCATGAGTCCTTATTGGTTTAAGTCGTTTTTTGTGTTATTTCTGTGGTTTTTGGTGGAGCGCATGGTTGGGTGCTTCGTCGTTAGGGCAAGTCCCGCTATACGCTACTATACCAAAAGCCTTTGCAGGCCTTAGACGTTGTAGTGCAACATCTCTACAATGCTTTTCTGCGCCAACGCTTCTTTTGGTATAACGCTGCTATCGGGGCTATTTGGGAAGGTCTTTACTTTTGTTGAACTGTATTAATTTCTAATTGTGGTTTTTGTTCTATGGCTTTTATCGTTAAGACCATTTATAATAGCCCTGATAGTAGTGGTATCGTTTTTTGCAAGGCAAGTATGCGTTTGGCTAAACGATAAGAACGGATAGCAGGACTTTCTGTCACGACGAAGCATTTTACCTTTCGCTCCTTATTTTTAATTTCTCTACAAATATAATGCCTATGGACTTGACATTAATTTTACGATTATCTTCATTCTGTACTACATCTTTGACGTAATGCAATTTGTTTTCAATAGCCCAATGACTTCTGATACCCTTAAATTTACTACTTTTCTATGACAAACTACAATATTTTTTTTGCAAAGAAAGCAAAATTCATCCCAAGCCCAGTCTTCTTTTGCATTATCTATAAAAAAAAGGTGTACTGCAAAATTTACAGTACACCTTTTTAACTTTTAGTCAGGATTTGATCCTTCCTATTTCTTTAGAGCTTGTTGATTAGTGGCTTACAACGAAACGTTGAGAAGCTATTTGCTCATTTGATTTGAATGTAATTATGTATACACCGCTTGCTAATTCTGCTGTATTCACGTTAAGGGTATGTGTTCCAGTAGTGAATTGGTTGTTAGCGACAGTGCGTACTGTTTTTCCAGTTACATCTGTTAAAACGATGTTTAATGTTTTAGTAACATCTACGTTGAATTTGATATTTAATACATCATTTGCAGGAACTGGTGCTATTGTAACTTGGTTGATACCTGCAAGACTGTTAAGGCTTGTATTGTCATTTTTGTTTACAATAACCTCTTCACAAACTGTAGAAGGTGAATTTGGTACATCTTCATTGGTTGCTGTTAAACAGACTTCGTAAGTACCGTTTACCTCGTAGTTGTAGGGTACTATTGATTCACCATCAACAGTTGTACCATCCCCTAAATCCCAAGAGATGTTGTCAGTGAAAACAGATTGGTCTGTTAAAGTAATGCTTGTACCACCTTCTTCGTTTTGTACTAAATCAAAAGCGGCTGTTGGTGCAACTGCTACTACTACTGTTTCACAAAGTTCTTGTGTTGCACCTGTAGCATCTGTTGTTGTTAAACAAACATCGTAAGTACCATTTTCAGTATATGTATAAGATACTGGACCAGGCCCTTCAGCAGTGTCGCCGTTTCCTAAGTCCCAAGACCAAGATACAACATCACTTGAATTGTCCGTGATTGTTATTTCACCAGTTTCATTGTTTACATCTGTAGAGAAATCAACTACAACATTGATATCTACAACAACATCTTGACATATTGTAGAAAGTACATCTGGAAATTCTGCATTGGTTGCTGTTAAGCAAACGGTATAAGTACCATTTTCTATATAGGTGTGAGAAACTTGTGATTCATCATCAATCATTGTGCCGTCCCCTAAATCCCAAGAAATATTGTCTGTAAAGACAGATTGGTCAGTTAAAGAAATATTTAGACCAGTTTGTGCTAAATTAAAAGCGGCTGTTGGTGCAACTGCTACTACTACTGTTTCACAAAGTTCTTGTGTTGCACCTGTAGCATCTGTTGTTGTTAAACAAACATCGTAAGTACCATTTTCAGTATATGTATAAGATACTGGACCAGGCCCTTCAGCAGTGTCGCCGTTTCCTAAGTCCCAAGACCAAGATACAACATCACTTGAATTGTCCGTGATTGTTATTTCACCAGTTTCATTGTTTACATCTGTAGAGAAATCAACTACAACGTTCACGTTGATTGGTAAATCTACTTGGAAAGCATTTTCGATGTTACTTGCATATACATTACCAGGAACATATTTTTGAACAACTCCAACGATACGGATGTTTTCTTGATTATACCCATCAGGTAAAGTATAGCTGAACGTATGAGAGTAAGGTGTATCTCTTTCGATGTTATCAGGTAAACTACCATCAACTCCCCAAGTACCTCCTAAAAGCTTGCGACCTACGTGGTCGTATACCATATCTGCAGCAGGAACAGGGTCTGCAGCATTTTCGTATCCGCCCATTGCACCATTTGAACCACCAGCATAGTAGTTTACTTGATTATAGCTACTTGCCGTACCTGTTACATGCATTTCAACAACCATAGCATTGAAACGGTAGTCCGTACCAGAAATATCTGTAATAAAATTACCTGTTACTTCCACACTTACTTCTCTTGTAGCTGCATTGTAATTAACGATAGTACCTACTTCAGCTAAAGCAATTTCTTCTCTTCTTTCTAAGAAGACTTGCTCAAAATCTTGAGGATCTGTTTCAAAAGCACGATCAACTACTCCACTTGGGTAACCACCGATGTACTGTCCAATCAGACCATCCCACTCTGTATCTGTCATTGGATCACCATTGTGAACCGCAATAACGATAGCTTCAGGGTAGTTTTCTTCCATATACTCATTGAATACGTGGCCACGAGGACACCATCCACACCAAGTACCTGTACCTTCTTCTACTAAAACGTATTTGGTAGGGATACCTGATACTCCAACTACAGTAGAAGCCAATAAGTTGTTGTCAGGATTGTTGTCATCAGCAGAGCCATTGAAGCTTACAATAGTTACTTCAATATCCTGTGCACCATCTTCAATACCAACGGGTACATCAAAAGTGAATGTTTGCTCCCCTAAGAAAGCTAAATCTAATCCTGTAAAAGTCTGAGAGATAGGAGCACTTCCATTAACAGACCAAGCTAATTCGAGCTCAGTTACTGTTTCCGCTCCATTATTAAGGATGGCTGTTTTAAGAATTTCATCACCGATTGCAGCATATTCACCAATTTCTACATTAGTAACGACAAGATCACGCTCACCTTCAGGCTCACGAATAGAGAAATTGTCTACAGCAAAAGCGAAGTTCCAGCCTCCACCATCATTGTATCGTGCAGCAAACCAGATAGAAGGTTCACCTGCAAAATCACCTAATGTAATATTTGAGTTTTCCCAAGTTGTGCCATCACCACTTGCTTCAAATTCGTGGATAGGTGTCCAAGTAGCACCGCCATCTACAGAAGCTTCTAAGAAAGCTTGTTCGTCTGCTCCTTCATAATCTCCGTTTAAAAAGAAATAATCAATATTGATGTAAGCAGCAGGGCTAGCAGAGAGATCAAATTCTGGAGAAATAAGATAATCCATACTTGCATCACAGTTACACTCATCATCGTTGGCTGCTGCTAAGTTTCCATCATGAGCAGGAATATTGACATATGCACTTGATAAAGCTGTATTAGAACCTACAGTAAAGCCTGTAGAACCACTCGCTTGACTGGTTGACCAACCATCAGGAATACCCGTTGCTTCAAAATCTTGAACATAAATTTGGGCAGTACCAGCTTGACAAACCATAGCAAGCACTACTAATAGGATAAATATTTGTTTCATATTTTAAATTTAAAATAAAAAGTATTGTTTTTTGATATTTTAGCCAAATATACCTTTAAAAGTGTAGAACTTAAATAAAAACCTTCTATTAAAATTAAATTGTCCAGCATAAGACACACATTATGTCTATTTTATTTTTGTTGATTTCTTGTCTAAAAAAAGGCTTAAAACCTTCTACAAAAGACATTATATTTTAATAAGATATTGATAAACAAAGACTTAATAATTCAATAATGTAGAATTTTGTTATATTTTTGGAATGAATCATAATTTTGTAAAACCTAATACATTATTAAATGTCGTCTCATATCAATTTAGGCAATAAAGGGGAAGAATTGGCAAAAGAGT